>BNJS01003785.1_pt1 | contig 145304 bp, 126 predicted proteins | sample 8540461 | NCBI WGS metagenome assembly BNJS01 (sample SAMD00202454, study PRJDB9452) | human saliva metagenome | isolation source: human saliva | place: Japan | reverse complement strand
TCAGTTACGGCTGTTACCTTTCGGGTGCGCCCGCCCACGCCCACTCGGCAGGTCACCTGCTCGGGCAGAATCGCTGAACCGACAGATCTGCTGTGACGGCTGGGGACCGGTCGCCGATGGGACCCGCCATCGCGCCGGCCGTGGGCATCGCCGTCAGGGGGCAGCAGGTTGGGCGTAGCCGGTCGGAGAAAGCTGTCGGCTGGCTTCCCGAATGGGGAACATCGGCACCTGCCCGGACGGCGCGGGGGCGAGGATAGGCCCCTGACGGTGCTACGGGAGCGGGGCCCCCGACGCCGTACTGCATCGACTGCGCCGATCCCATCGGCATTGAGGGGCCGTTCTGGTACCACGACCGAGGCGGAATGGCGGGCGGGGGCTGAACCGATGCGGCAGATGACGCCGACGGGGCGCTGTAGCCGTACCCGCCCTCGGCGCCGGAGGGCGCGGAGACGGGGCTGCCGTAGGCGGCCGGGGAGGCCGAGGCCGCGCTGCGAGCGTCATAAGGGGCCCCCTGAACCGAGCCGTACCCCGACGAGGACCCGTAGCCCGAGCCCGGCGTGACGCCGTAGCCCGGGACGAAGGTGCTGGTGCTCGTCTCCGACTCCTCGGGACCGGGATCAGTCTCCTCCGGCCCCAGAAGCCGGTCGACGGCCTCCTGGCCGGTGCCGCCCTCGGCGATCTCATCGAGCACTTCCAACAGGCCGTCCGGGCCCAGGCGATTCTCCACCTCCGGGGCCAGTGCCGCCGTGAAGGCGCGCGCCAGTGCCGGATTCTCCTGCTCCAGGTTCCCCAGCTCCGGGGTGCCCGCGTAGACGCGCCGGAAGACCACCTGCCAGGCTCCCGAACCGAAGGGTGCCAGTCCGGTGACGGTGAACAGAAGCACGCCCGCGCAGGCGTACCAGTCGACGTCGGCGGTCGGCTCCCCTCCGTCGAGCATCTCCGGGGGGATGAAGCCCGGCGTGCCCGTGACCTGACCGGTCTGGGTGAGTCGGACGTCGTCGGCCACCTGGGCGATGCCGAAGTCGATGAGAACCGGCCCCTGCGCGCCGAGCATGACGTTGGAGGGCTTGAGGTCGCGGTGGATGACCCCGGCGGAGTGGACCGCGCGCAGCGAGTCGACCAGGCCGTGAGCCAGGTCGGCGAGGTCCCGGGCGTCGGTGGTCAGGTCGTAGACGCCCTCGTGCTCCACCTCGTGCTGGAGGGTGGGACCCTCGACGAGCTCGGTGATGACGAAGGTGATGCCCAGAGAGCCGTCCCCGGTCTCGATGTCCAGGATGCGGGCCACCCGGGTGTCCCTCACCCGGGCCAGGACGCTGGCCTCACGGTCCAGACGACGCCGGGCCGTGGGATCCGCGGCGATCTGGGGGTGAAGGATCTTCATGGCCACGTGGCGGCCGCCCTCGTCGGTGGCCTCCCAGACCACACCCATTCCTCCGGCGCCCAGGCGACGCAGAAGCCGGTAGCCCCCCACCAGGGTGCCTGCGCGCAATTTGTTCAGGGTGACCGGTTCGCCCGGGTGCGCGTCGAAGTTCTGCGTCATGGCCCCACAGTACCGGGGCTGTTTCGGCTCGCGGGCACCTCGGCTCTGTGGGGCTCTTCGCCCGGCTGTGGGGCATGTCGCGGGAGAAAGCCCAGTACTGGAGCCGCATTCTCGGCAGTGGGGAGGGCGCCGTCGTCGCCGGGGATGGGGAGGTCTACACCGAACAGGCATGGCCCTGGGGCGGCACTGCCAGAGAGGATCACGCTGAAAGTTCACTGTGAATCGCTGGTCAAAGCGGGGAACCTGTGCCAAGATGAGCCCGTCCACGGTCGAATGGCTGACCGGGGCACGTGTCAATGCGGACACGCATCGGCACCTTCACGACGGATCGTCCGGCACGTACCTGCCGGTGAAGGGAAGCACCACCCATGGCAACTGTTACTTTCGAGAACGCCACGCGTATTTACCCGGGCAATGACCGCCCCAGTGTGGACGCTCTCAACCTCGAGATCGCCGATGGCGAGTTCCTCGTACTCGTTGGCCCCTCCGGCTGCGGTAAGTCCACCTCCCTGCGCATGCTCGCTGGTCTGGAGGACGTCAACGCCGGTCGCATCCTTATTGGTGACCGCGACGTCACCGACGTTCAGCCCAAGGACCGTGACATTGCCATGGTCTTCCAGAACTACGCGCTCTACCGCACATGACCGTCCACGACAACATGGGCTTCGCCCTGAAGATCGCGGGTACTCCCAAGGCCGAGATCGACAAGCGCGTGCGTGAGGCCGCCAAGATCCTGGGCCTGACCGAGTACCTGGACCGCAAGCCCAAGGCGCTCTCGGGTGGTCAGCGTCAGCGTGTGGCCATGGGGCGCGCCATCGTGCGCAAGCCCAAGGTCTTCCTCATGGACGAGCCGCTGTCCAACCTGGACGCCAAGCTCCGTGTCCAGACCCGTACCCAGATCGCCTCGCTCCAGCGCTCGCTGGGCGTCACCACGGTCTACGTCACCCACGACCAGACCGAGGCCCTCACCATGGGGGACCGCATCGCGGTCCTCAAGGACGAGCGTGCTTCAGCAGGTCGGCACCCGCGCGAGATGTACGACCACCCCGCCAACGAGTTCGTCGCCGGCTTCATCGGCTCGCCGGCCATGAACCTGGGGCAGTTCACGGTCAAGGGCGACGTCGCCACCGTCGGCGCCGCCAAGATCCAGCTGTCCAAGGCGACCCTGGACGCCATCACCCCCGAGGACGGCGGCAAGGTGACCATCGGGTTCCGGCCCGAGTCGCTCGACGTCGTCTCCGCCCAGGACGAGCACTCCATCCCGGTGCGCCTGTCCTTCGTCGAGGAGCTGGGCTCGACGCCCTACATCTACGGCGAGCTCGTGGGTGCTGAGGAGTCCGAGGCCAAGCTCGGATCCGGTGAGGACTCCAGCCAGATCATCGTGCGCGTGCCTCCGCGCACCGCCCCCGAGCCGGGCGAGACCGTCTACGTGCGGATCCGCCCCGGTCAGGAGCACATCTTCTCCGCCTCCACAGGCAAGCGCCTGCCCGCCTGAGGATGCTGAGTACGACGGCGCCGTTCCCCTGCCCGGGAGCGGCGCCGTCGTCGCGCTCACCGAGGCGGGGCCGAGTCGCGCCGGCCGGAGTGATCTGGCGGGCCGGAGGACGGCGGCGCAGCGTCGTGGGAATACCGGACCGCGAACGTCTGCCGCGCGGTGAGAACCGGATCGTTCTCGACGGCTTTGAAGGTGTGGGCCGCTACTCACACTTTGAAAGGCGAAGAGGGCCCTGGCCTGAAAGAATAAAGACATGCCCCAGTCCATGAAGATCACGGCAGCGACGATTGACCCGGCGCTGCTCGACCTCCCTTGGGAGACGGCCCTGGAGGAGTGGCCCACCGAGGTCCTCGCCGCGCTGCCCCGTGGTCTGTCCCGCCACATCGTGCGCTTCGTCAACCTCTCCGAGCGCGTTATCGCCGTCAAGGAGATCGGCGAGTCCGTGGCGTACCGTGAGTACGAGCTCCTGCGGGACCTGGTCCGGCTGGAGGCGCCCTGCGTGCAGCCGACGGCGGTCATCACCGGCCGGCGCAGCGTCAGCGGGGAGGAGCTCAACTCGGTGCTCATCACCGAGCACCTGTCCTACTCCCTGCCCTACCGGGCCCTGTTCAGCCAGTACATGCGCCCCCGAGACCGCCACGCGTCTCATCGACGCGCTCGCCGTGCTGCTGGTGCGCCTGCACCTGCTGGGCTTCTACTGGGGGGACGTGTCACTGTCCAACACGCTGTTCCGCCGCGACGCGGGCGCCTTCGCCGCCTACCTCGTGGACGCCGAGACCGGCGAGCTCCACCCCGAGGGGCTCACCGACGGCAAGCGCCTCTACGACATCGATATCGCCCGCACCAACATCATCGGCGAGCTCATGGACCTGCAGGCCGGTGCGCTGCTGGAGCCGAGCGTGGACACCATCGAGGTGGGGGACCGGATCGTCAGCCGGTACACCGAGCTGTGGGACGTCCTCACCGCGGAGGAGTCCTTCTCCCTGGACGAGCGCTGGCGCCTGCGCCGCCGCGTCCAGAAGCTCAACGAGCTGGGCTACGATGTCGCCGAGCTGACCATGGACACGGACTCTCAGGGCAACCACATCACCATCCAGCCCAAGGTCGTCGACGCCGGCCACTACCACCGGCAGGTGATGAGCTGACCGGCCTGGACGTCCAGGAGCGCCAGGGCCAGCGCATGCTCAACGACCTGGAGGCCTACCGGGCCATGTCCGGGCGCAGCGACGACCCCATCGAGCTCGTGGCCCATGCCTGGCTGGCGGAGGTCTTCGAGCCCACCATTCACTCGGTCCCCGTCGAGATGCGCCGCAAGCTCGAGCCTGCGGAGATCTTCCACGAGATCCTCGAGCACCGCTGGTACATGTCCGAGGCCCAGGACCGCTACGTCACCACCCAGGAGGCGGTGGACGACTACGTGGCCACGGTGCTGCCCCAGCACCGTGATGAGCGCGCCTACCTCGGAGTCGGGGACACCCAGGAGATGGAGGCGATCGCCGTCGACGACGTCGAGGAGCCGCTGCCCGAGGACGACGCCGAGTTCGCCGCCCGCGACGAGCAGACCCTGGCCGACTACGCCGCCAACCCCTTCGGCTTCACCGCTGGCATGAAGTTCAAGGGGGAGTAGGGCACGCCGCAGACTGTGCGGTGCGGCGTCGTCGTCGGCGCCGGTGGTGTCCGCCCGGTTGATAGTCTGATCTCGATCAGATGAGGCGATGAAGAAGGGCCGTGAAGGGGACATGAGCGAGGAGGTGCCCGCATTCCAGGCCCTGCCTGGGGCGACACCGGAGAACAGCGCCTTCATCGACCTGTACTACGACCCCGCCGTCACCTTCATCTGGGGCAATACCTTGTCCTTCTCGCTCAACGACGGGCAGATGCGTCTGTCAGCGGGTCAGTCCGTGAGGATCGCGGTGCCGCCGGGGCCGGTGCGGGTCGTCGTGCAGGTCCTCGCCCTCTCCTTTATCACCCCGAAGCCGCAGCTCGATTTCGTAGTGTATCCCGGCCAGGTGGTGCCGGTGTTCTACCGGGCCTCCCGTTTCAAAAACAACCCGGGCTCGTTGACATTCCAGAGGCTCGAAGGGCTCTCGCCCTCCGAGCGGAACGATCTCACCACCATGAAGATCATGTTCGCCGTCATTCTTGGCATGATGATCTTAACGACCATCCCCATCGCGCTGATGTTCTGGTTCATGAACAGTCTGGGAGCCCCGTAGCCGGCTGATGCCAGCGAGACCTCGGTAATGGCGTCCACCAGCAGGAAGGCGCCCGCGGCCGCCACCCCGCCCGGGTGGTGCCGGTGATCTACCGGGCCTCCATCCTCCGGGGCAATAGCCCAACGGTGCGCAGTACACGTCGAGCCGGCCAGGGTGAGTGTGCCTGCCTCCACCGTCGATCCTGTCGGCTAGAGGCGGCGCCGTTCTTGTCAGCCACTGTGCGTAAAGTGGGACCCGCTGCAGGGACGTCGTCGCCGGGAACCAGTGCGCCGCGACGGAAGGCGAGTCCCCACCCGGTGGGAACCACCAGGGGAACCGGCCTCGCCGTGAGGCTCGGCAGCTGTGCGGTCATCTCCCACAGCGTCATGACCTCCGGTCCTGCGACCTGGTAGGTCTGGCCGTCGGTCTCACTCCAGGGCTGCGCAGGCCACCGTCTCGGCGACGGAATCGAGGCTGACCGGCCGCATCCTCATCGAGGGAACGGTGAGACGGGGCCGTAGCGCATGCGCTCCATGTTCTGCTCGGCGAACTCGAACCACTGGGTCGAGCGAACCAGTGACATGTGCTTGCTCGACTCGCGAGCAAGCCGCTCCTGCGCGCACTTGCCCGCGAAGTAGCCGTAGCCCTGCACCTCCGGAAGGTCGCAGTTGACGATCGACAGCAGCACGTGCCTGGCGCCCAGGGCGTTCGCGGCCGCCGACACGGCACGGGTTGAGCGTGTGAAGAACTCGGTGGCGACCCTCTTGCTGGTGGTGAACCGTCCGGTGGCCTCCACAATGACGTCCGCGCCGGACAATGCGGCAGCCCCGTCGTCGTGCAGGACGTCGAAGCCGGTACGGCGCGAGTGCAGCGTCACCTGTGCTCCGGTCGCCTGCAGGGCTCGCTTGATGGCCTTCCCTGAGTCACCTGCTCCGACAACTGCCACCTTCACTGCGGTCGCCTCCTCATGGCCCGATCTGGCCGTCGTGTAGATCTCTACGATCGTAGAGTGCTCTATGATCGTAGAGGGTCCATGTGGTCGGAAGGCAAGGAGCAGGCACGATGGGGCGCAGGGAGCAAATTGGTGACGCCGGGGTCGGGCTCATCGCGCGTGACGGGGTGCATGCCCTCACTCATCTGCAGGTCGACACGGAGGCGGGACTGCCCGCGGGTCGACCTCCCACTTGCCCGGACTCGCCGTGATCTGCTGGCGCTCGTGGTCAACCGCGCTCTCCGAGGGCTCCACAGGCTGACATCAACGACCTTGAGATCCCCGCGTCCAGTCAGCCGGCAGGAGGCCGCCGAGATCGTCGTCGGCATCCTGGAGCATATCGACGCGGCGTGCGGACGCCCAGGCCGCGCGTGGGCTTTGCTGTTCGAGCTGCGCGACGACGTCGAGCTCCGGGAGCTGCTCACAGCGGAAGCGCCGGTCAGGCGGCCTCTGACGCGTCTGGCTGAGCGGATACTCGTTGCCGCGGGTGTCAACCAGGCCTCTGCTCACGCTCCCGACCTGGTGGGGCTGGTGGACGCCCTGCTCATGTACCAGGCGGCCAAGGCGGCACCCGTGGACGCGCCGCAAGGTGCTGAGGGCCTACCTCGAGGGGCTTGGCTGACCGGCCCGCTCTGCGGCGTGACGCTTCTAGGCGCCGAGCTCCTCGGCGACCAGGGCCATCTCCTCATCAGCGCGGCGACGCAGCTCGCGGTGACGTGTCCAGGATGCCAGCGAGACCTCGGTAATGGCGTCCACCAGCAGGAAGGCGCCCACGGCCGCCACCGCCCGGGATGTGCCCGGTCGAGCGGCGACGGCGCACGGCGGCCCCCAGGAGCGCGCCGCCCAGGCCCGCCTCGAGCAGCGCGGCGCCCCGCACCGCCCACGGCTTGTCCGTCACGGTGCGCACATAGCCCTGCCAGAAGGCCGAGCCCGGGGTGGAGGGATCGGCCAGCAGCAGGCCCACGCTGCGACCCACGGCGTTGGACAGCCCGCGCGGCTCGTGCACGACGACGCCGGGAACCTCCACCGGCGCCAGGCGGCCGGTGAGGACCTCCAGCACCCAGTCGGGCAGGCCCAGTGCCTGAAGCATCGCGGCGAAGCCGTCGGTACCGGGCTGGACGATGGCGGCGGCAGCGGCCTCCAGGTCCGCGCCCGGGACGGTGTCGACGATGCCCGAGGCATCGGTCAGGTCCGCCAGGAGCTCGTCGACCAGGGACCTCAGAGCCGGGCCGGGCTCCTCGACCCCGCCCCACACGTAGTGCGAGGTCATGCCCCAGGAGAAGACGGCGTCGTCCTCCGGGTCCCCCGGGGGGATGGCGCGGATGGACATGTCCTCGGCGTCGGAGGTCAGGACCAGGGCCGGCAGCGACTCCTCGTCCCAGCCGAAGGTGCCCAGGTCCGTGCCCTCACCGGAGTACATGACGATGCGGCGGTCCAGGTTCGGCGCCGAGGCCACCGCCAGCGGACGCTCCAGGAGCGTGGCCTGCAGCGGCACCATGTAGGCGCTCATCGGGGAGATCACCACGGTGCGGGCGCTGGCCGAGCCGTGGTGGGAGATCGTGGGCAGCTCGACGTCGTCGGGCAGGGCGTTGAAGGTGGCCGGGCCCACGGCGACGTCGGCCGTGAACTCCCGGGCCAGGGACTCCACCAGCTCGCTGACGCTCGGGCCGGGAACGACGCCCCCGCGCGAGGGCGGCGTCACCGCGACCCGGCCCTCGACGTCGGTCATGAGGGTCAGGCTGAGCAGGTGGGTGGTGGCCGGGAACCACTCCAGGCGCACGACCACCCCGCGCGCGGCGAAGGCGTCGGCGACGGCCTCCGGCGTCGTGCCCGGCGCGATGAGCACGCCGTCGGTGCGGTTCCAGCGCTGCGAAGCGTCCTGGGCCATGGGGACCTCCTGTGAATCGGATGCGGCCCATTGTGTCAGCAACGGGGCCTTCATGGGGAAGTGTATGAGTGATACCGGGCGCTGATGAGAAGGAGCGACCGGGCGCCTGTCAGCTGTCGCCGGCGGCCCGACGCCGCAGGCGGTCGACCTCGTAGAGGCTGATACCCGTGGCCACGGCGGCGTTGAGGGACTCCACGCTGCGGCTGATCGGTACCGAGGCCAGCACGTCGCAGGTCTCGCGCACCAGGCGGGACAGACCCGCGCCCTCCGCGCCGGTGACCAGCACCAGGGGAGTCGGCCAGGGTGAGGTCCTCGATGTCGGTGCTGCCCGAGCCGTCCAGGCCGACGACGAAGCAGCCCTCCTTCTTCAGGTGCTCCAGGGCGCGCACGAGGTCGTCTCGCGGGCCACGCGCACCAGGCGGCAGCGCCGGCAGAGACCTTCCAGACGGTGGCGTTGACGCCCACCGAGCGGCGCTCGGGGATGATGACGCCGTCGGCTCGAAGGCCCCGGCGCTGCGCAGGACCGCGCCGAGGTTGTGAGGGTCGGTCACCTGGTCCAGGGCCACGAGCAGCGGCGTGCGGCCCAGCGAGCGGGCACGCTCGAGCAGGTCGCGGGCGGTGGTGTACTCGTAGGCGGGCACCTCGATGGCCACGCCCTGGTGGGCGGCGGAGTCGGTCAGGGGCGTCCAGGTCCAGCTTGGTGGTCTCCAGCACCGGGGCGCCCAGCAGGGCGGCGCGGCGCACGACGGCGCCCAGGCGCTCGTCGGACTGGGCGGAGACCGCCATGAAGACCCTCGTGATGGGCACTGAGGCGTAGGCGGCTCGGCCACCGCGTTGCGTCCGCACAGGATCTCGTGGCCCTCGGGCACGTCGAAGCGGCGCTTGAGCTTCTCGAGCTGCTTGGCCCGGGTGGGCTGGGCGGCACGGGCCTCGGCGCGGGCCTTCGCCCGGGCCTTGGGGTGGCCGACGCGGTTCTCCGCGCGCGGAGTGGGGCCCCTTGCCCTCCAGGCCCCTTGCGGCGCTGACCGCCGGAGCCTTCGTAGGGCCCTTCTTCGAGCCGGGGCGGCGCTTGGCGCCGGGGTACTGCTCGTTGCCGGGCATCCGGCCTCCTGTTCGTGACGGTGCGAGTGTGCTGCGAAAGAGTAGCTGGGTGGTTGGCGGGCCGCTCAGGCCAGGTGCCAGCGGGCGCCCGAGGTGAGTCCTCCACGACGACGCCGGCCTGGGTCAGCTTGTCGCGCAGGGGCGTCGGCGCGCGGCCAGTCTGCAGCGGCGCGGGCCTGGGCCCGCTCGTCGAGGTCGTGCTGGATGAGCCGGTCGAGGGTCTCCATGGCGGCTCCGCCCTGGGAGGAGCCGGCGCCCTCGAGGACACCGGCACGCCAGGGCTCGGCCAGTGGGTCCAGGCCCAGGACGTCGAGCTGGGAGCGCAGGTCCAGAGCCAGAACGGTCGCCGACTCGCGCAGATCGGCGTCGGCCTCCTGGCTGCTGCTCGGCCCCGCCTCGACCTTGGCGAGGGCCACGTTGAGAGCCTTGAGGGTGGCGTGGACCACCGCCATGGCGCCGGCCAGGTTGAGGTCCTCGTCCATGGCGGCGTGAACTCGGCCCGGCAGCGCCCGGGCGCGCACCTGCTCGGCGGGGGCGTCGACGGGGTTCAGCCCTTCGTCGTCGGAGAACTCGTAGGCCCGCAGGATCGCGCCGGACAGGCGTTCCCACAGGGCCTCGGCGTCGGCCAGGGTCTCCTCGGAGAACTCCACGGTGGAGCGGTGGTGGACGGTGCCCAGGGCCAGGCGCAGCACAGCGGCGTCGTAGCGCTTGAGCAGCTCGGCCACCACCAGGGAGTTGCCCAGCGACTTGCTCATCTTCTCGCCCTTGATGGTCACCCAGGCGTTGTGGACCCAGTGACGCGCAAAGCCCCAGTCGGCGCCGTGGGACTGGGCCTGCTCGTTCTCGTGGTGCGGGAAGCGCAGGTCGATGCCGCCGCCGTGGATGTCGAAGGTCTCGCCCAGGTAGCGGCGCGACATGGCTGAGCACTCCAGGTGCCAGCCGGGTCGGCCCCGGCCCCAGGGGCGTCCCAGGCGGCGTCGGCCGGCTCGGGTGGGCTTGGCGGCCTTCCACAGGGCGAAGTCGCGCGGGTCGCGCTTGTCGGCCTCGACGTCGTCGTCCAGCTGGGACTCGTCCTCGGTGGTGGCCAGGTCCTCCAGGCGCTGATTGGTGAGCGAGCCGTAGCCGGGCAGGGAGCGCACGTCGTGTAGACGTTGCCGGACTCGCCGATGTAGGCGTGGCCGGCGTCCAGCAGGCGCTGGACCAGGTCGACCATCTCGGGGATGTGGCCGGTGGCGCGCGGCTCGTAGGTGGGGGCCGCCACGCCCAGGGCGCGGTAGGCGGCGTCGAACTCCCGCTCGAAGCGCTGGGCCCAGGCCCACCAGGGCACCGGCGGCTGGGAGGCGGCCGACTTGCTGAGGATCTTGTCGTCGATGTCCGTGACGTTGCGGATGAGGCGGACCTCCTGGCCTCCGCGCTCCAGCCAGCGACGCAGGACGTCGAAGGCGATACCGCTGCGCATGTGGCCGATGTGGGGTGAGCCCTGGACGGTGGCACCACACAGGTAGATCGTCACCAGGCCGGGGGTGGCCGTGAGGGCCCAGCGGCACGACCGCGCGGGCGGCGGAGTCGTACAGACGCAGGGCCGGCGCGCCCGCGAGGCGGGGAGGCGGCAAGGCCCGTGGGCTCAGGGGTTCAGTGGGAGTGGTGCTCACGGGCACAGGCTACCTGGCGGCCCGGCACCGGTGTCCACCGGACGCAGGGGCTTTTTCCGAGGCTCGCGCCGGGCTCTGGTGCCAGGCGGGCTGCTCGCGCGGTGCGCGGCGGCCGTCAGGCGGGGCGCGATGCTTCTCGGCGGCTCAGCCCTGGCCGCCGGCGTCAGGGGACCAGGGTAGACCAGGGCGGTGGCGATGGCGAGCAGGCCCTCGGTGCGGCCCAGGAAGCCCAGGTGGTCGGGTGGTGGTGGCGGTGAAAGACGACCCGGGCGGAGGCCGCCTCGGACAGGGCCTGGGAGGCCTCGGTGGCGCGGGCGGCCACGCGGGGGCGCTCGCCCACGAGCTGGACGGCGATGTTGCCGATCTCGAAGCCGGCCTCGCGCACGCGGCGGGCGGCCTCGCCCAGAGCGCGGCCCCGAGGCTCCCTTCCACCGGGGCTCGGCGGTGCCGAAGTTCGAGCCCAGGTCGCCCGAGGCCGGCGGCCGGGAACAGGGGCGTCGAACACGCGTGGGCGACGACGTCGCCGTCGAGGTGGCCGGCCAGGCCCACCTCACCGGGCCACTCCAGGCAGGCCAGGTGCATGGGACTCCCGAGTCAGGGGGCGGCGAAGGCGTGCACGTCGGTGCCGATGCCGGTGCGGGGAAGGTACTGGGAGATCTGGTTCAGATCGATCGTGGCCGGGCCAGCGGCGTGGCGTGCCCGGAGCGGGAACGCTGGTGAATCTGGGGCGGCGGGCGGGCTGAGCCGGCTGCTCTGGTTGGTGATCGGGCATGGCCCTGTGTCTACCAGATGGTTCCCGGCCGCGTTCCCAGCGGCCCGGCCTGATTGCTGTCGACCGGGATGGCCCGCTTCTTCCTCGGCTGGCAGCTGAAACTGATTCGTCCGGCTCGGGAAAAGTTCTGAGGGTTCCGCAACCAGTGTGCAGGCCAGGCTTGCGGGAATCGAGCGGGCGAACCGTTCCTTGCGCAGGCGTCCCTCGATGCTCCGGCGCTGTCTTCCCGGAGCAGGAGGACGCTCAGCAGATTGGTCGAGATCTCAGAGTCGTGACGTGGCGCGGGCCCGGGGGAGTATCCACACATTCTTCATCCCTCTTCAGTGAATCGGCGTGTTCGAGGGCGTTGGTGGACTGGTCGTCGTGCTTTGCTTCCCCTTCGTCGGCTGACCGAGTCGTCCCAGTCATCGACACTGCACAAGGGGTGGGGTACCGCTGGGTGAGGCTCGGGTGTGCTCCCCAGGGTGCGGGGAGCTGGTGCAGTACGCACAACTCCCTGGCCTGTAGGCCCCGACCCTCGTGGAGTAGGGCCGGGGCGAACGGAACCTCCACCCAAGAGCGCGAGATGTCGGCGCAAGAAGGGGAAGACAAAGGCGGGTCCGCCATCGGGAAGCAGCCTCAGGGCAGGCGCCAGTCCACGAGGGGCGGCCCCCATCTCGGTGAGGATCGTGTTCGCGCGGCTGAAGGGACGTGAGCCGAAGAACCCGCGCGAGGCGGACAGCGGGGAGGGGTGCGGTGAGGCGATGATCAGGGTCTGCCCCAGCATGGGGGTCAGGGACTGCGCCAGCCGTCCCCACAGGATCGCCACGAGCGGGCCGCCGCGCTCCACCAGTGCCTCGATGGCCCGCTGCGTCACCTTCTCCCAGCCCCAGCCCTTGTGCGATGCCGGCGCCCCGGGGCGAACGGTGAGAACCCGGTTGAGCAGCATGACTCCCTGCTCGCACCACGGCGTGAGGTCGCCCGACGTCGGTTGGGGCACACCCAGGTCGCTGACCAGCTCGCGGAAGATGTTCTCCAGGCTGCGTGGGGCCGCACGCCGGGCGCCACCGGAAGCTCAGTCCCATGGGGTGGCCCGGGGTGGGGTAGGGGGTCCTGGCCGACGATGAGGACGCGCACACCGTCCATCGGGTAGGTGAAGGCGCGCAGCACGTCCGTTCCCGCCGGGAGGTAGCCGACGCCGGAGGCCACCTCCTCACGCAGCCGTCTCCCGATCTCATGAATCGTGGGTTCCACGGGCGCCAGGGCGCTCGCCCAGGAGGGGTCGATGATCTCGGACAGGGGCTTGGCGGTTGTCACGCTGCGAGCCTAACGGGCGCACGTCGACGTCTGCAGGATCATTCAGGCCTGATGTCACGGTCCTGTGAGCCGGACGTGGCGAGCAATACCCAACGAAGGGCGCTCGGACCGGTATCTTGTGAGCGTGAGCAACTATGACTACCCCGAGGACGAGTTCGACGTCGGCGAGGATGACGGCCCAGTTCCGGTGGGCGTACACCGCGCGCAGGTGCCTCGGTGGCGCAGCTGGGTGCCACTGCTGGCCATCATCATCATTGTTCCGGCGCTCGCCTGGGGTGCCGTGACCCTGTTCCTCAACGGGTCGGGCGGCTCCAGCCCGTCAGGAGCGGCGTCGTCCACTCAGCAGGCCAAGAGCGGGCAGGCGAACAAGCAGGCGTCAGGTGACAAGACCGCTGAGGCCTCCAAGCCTGCCGCCAGCGCCTCTGCCGGGGCCAGCGCCAGCGCCTCCGGCAACATCGACTTCAACACCGGGGTCACCGTGGCCAATGGGACGGAGACCAGTGGCCTGGCCAAGGGCGCCGGCGACAAGCTCACCAACGGGGGCTTCACCGCGGTGGAGGTCGTCCCCGGCATCTACGAGAACACGGAGCCGGCCAAGTCGACGGTCTACTTCAGCTCTCCGGAGAGCCGTCCGGCAGCCGAGGAGGTTGGCAAGAAGCTGGGGATCAGCAACGTGGTGGAGGGCACCGCTGAGAACACTCAGGGCTCCACGATCGCGGTCATTCTGCGCGACGACTACAAGCCCTGACGGAAAGCTCACGTCCGCGAGAGCGCTGACGCTTCTCGGGCGCTGCCGGATCCCGGTCCTCGCTGCTGCGGCCCCGCTCACCGCCGCTGCAGCCGGCCGGGCCGGTCCGTGCTTCGAGGGCTGCCCGCCGGCCCGGGTCCCGCTGGGTGACGCCTCATCCTCGTCGGGCAGGTCGGTGCGGAGCCGTCACGAGTGTCGGCACGGGCGATTCCCCTCTTCGCCGTCGGAGGATTCGTGGCCGAGGAGATCTGAGCGCCTTGCACTCAAGGGCCGAGAGTGCCAGCATTGCGGTTAGCACTCGGGGTCCTCGAGTGACAATGCATCTACCAATGCAACCAAGTCCATCCAGGCTGGAACGTGAGGACCGGCGTCGGGCGTGACGTGAACGTCCGGGGACCGATCCGTCCGTCGCGGGCATGAACCGGCCACCCCTACCACGCAGTGGAGGAAACTCAATGTCCAAGATCATCGCCTTCGACGAGGAGGCCCGCCGCGGCATGGAGCGCGGTCTCAACACTCTCGCCGACACCGTCAAGGTCACCCTGGGCCCCAAGGGCCGCAACGTCGTGCTCGACAAGAAGTGGGGCGCCCCCACGATCACCAACGACGGCGTGACCATCGCCAGGGGAGATCGAGCTCGAGGAGCCCTACGAGAAGATCGGCGCCGAACTCGTCAAGGAGGTCGCCAAGAAGACCGACGACGTCGCGGGTGACGGCACCACCACCGCCACCGTCCTGGCCCAGGCCCTGGTGCGCGAGGGTCTGCGCAACGTCGCCGCCGGCGCCAACCCGATCGCCGTGCGCCGCGGTATCGAGAAGGCCGTCACGGCCGTCGTCGAGCGTCTGCTCGCCGACGCCAAGGAGGTCGAGACCCAGGAGGAGATCGCGGCCACCGCCTCCATCTCCGCCGCCGACGAGCAGATCGGTGCCTTCATCGCCGAGGCCCTGGAGAAGGTCGGCCACGAGGGTGTCGTCACCGTCGAGGAGTCCAACACCTTCGGCCTCGAGCTCGAGGTCACCGAGGGTATGCGCTTCGACAAGGGCTTCATCTCCCCCTACTTCGTCACCGACCCCGACCGCCAGGAGGCCGTCCTGGAGGACGCCTACGTCCTGCTGGTCGAGTCCAAGATCTCCAACGTCAAGGACCTGCTCCCGCTGCTGGAGAAGGTCATGCAGACCGGCAAGCCTCTGGCCATCATCGCCGAGGACGTCGAGGCCGAGGCCCTGGCCACCCTCGTCGTCAACCGCATCCGCGGCACCTTCAAGTCCGTGGCCGTCAAGGCCCCGGCCTCGGCGACCGCCGCAAGGCGATGCTGCAGGACATGGCGATCCTCACCGGCGGTACGGTCATCTCCGAGACCGTCGGCCTCAAGCTCGAGAACGCCACCCTGGAGGACCTGGGCCAGACCCGCAAGGTCGTCGTCACCAAGGATGAGACCACCCTGGTCGAGGGCGCCGGCGACAAGGAGGCCATCGAGGCCCGCACCGCCCAGATCCGCCTCGAGATCGAGAACTCCGACTCCGACTACGACCGCGAGAAGCTCTCGAGCGCCTGGCCAGCTGGCCGGCGGCGTGGCCGTCCTCAAGTCCGGTGCCGCCACCGAGGTGGAGCTCAGGAGCGCAAGCACCGCATCGAGGACGCCGTGCGCAACGCCAAGGCCGCCGTCGAGGAGGGCATCGTCGCCGGTGGTGGCGTTGCCCTGCTCCAGGCCGCCGAGGTCCTCGACTCCCTCAAGCTCGAGGGCGACGAGGCCACCGGTGCCGCGATCGTCAAGGTCGCCGTGAGGCCCCGCCTCAAGCAGATCGCTGCCAACGCCGGTCTTGAGGGGCGGCGTGGTCGTGGACCGCGTGCGCAACCTGCCCACCGGTGAGGGCCTCAACGCCGCCACCGGCGAGTACGTCAACCTGCTGGCCGCCGGCATCGCCGACCCGGTCAAGGTGACCCGCTCCGCCCTGCAGAACGCCGGTTCCATCGCCGGTCTGTTCCTGACCACCGAGGCCGTCGTGGCCGACAAGCCCGAGCCCCCGGCCGCTCCGGCCGAGGGTGGCGCCGGCGACATGGGCGGCATGTACTGATCGACGTGACTCGTCACGAGCCAGTCATCTCCCGGTAGTCCGGCCGCGCCGGTCGGCCCGGGGCCTGGCGGCGGGCCGTCTCTCACACGCGTGAGGGGCGGCCCGCCGCTTCGTGCTCGTCGCTTGCGCCGTGCGCCCCGGAGAGGTGCGCTGAGGTGGCGCAGCCCGGACACGGCGGCGGTGGGTGACAGCGGAGCCCCTCTGCAGATCGCAGCAGATGCTTCTACCGAGGGGCCACGGGCCCGGAGCCCGTGGCCGGAGCCGTGGTGGTGCCGGGAGTGGCGAAGCGGCCCTGGTTGCGGTCTCGGCGTCGTCGTAGCAGACGGCGGCGTTGTCCAGTGCCAGGCTGATCTGATCGAGGTTGGACTGCACCTGGAGCTGAGTGAGGTGCCAGTCGGCCGCGCAGGTGGCCATGGAGTCCGCTGCCGTCCCGGTCCAGCAGGACTGCAGCAGACCGATATCGCCCCGCATGGCATCGACCTCGGTCTGGATCGTGGCGATGCGGGTACGGGTCCGGGCGGCGGTGTCGGCCACCGCGACGGTGTCGACGGAGTAGATGGGCATGACGGGGTTCCTTTCGTGAGGGGCGGCCCGATGGACCGGGCGCTGTCGTGCGCCGACGTCCACGGGGATGCCTGGCGACCCGCCGCAGCGGATGCCGTGCCTCTCACGGTAGGGGCCGGACCCGGACGCGCGTCGGGCGGGCGGCCGGCCCTGTGAACCGATCCAGCAGATCATGGGCTGTGGCCCCGGAGGACCCGCGCCGTCCCTGGCAGGCGGGCAGCCTCAATGCCTCAGAGGTCTCCGGCGCCGTCGTCGATGATCTCCTCGGTGATGGGGGTGATCTCACCGGTACGGGCCTCGCGCAGCTCCTTGGCCTCCTGGGTCTTGGCCCGCAGCTTCTCGGCGAGCTTGTCCCGCTCGGCCTGGACCCGGGCACGGCGCTCCCCGGCTTCATCGGTGCGGTTGCGCGAGCACATGAGCAGGTCCAGGTCGGCCACGCAGGACTCCATCGAGGCCGTGTGCGACATCGGCCCCTCGCCGTCCTTGTCCTCGCGGGGCTCGCCGTGCTCGGTGGATGCCTCGGCGGGCCGACGCGTGGAAACGGAGGAGACGGCCGGAACACCCCGCGCGGGGGTCCGTGGCGAGGTCGCGCTCAACGGCGATGCCGGCGACACTGACGATGCCGGTGACACGGCCGCCGCCGGCGTTGTCGGCGAGGCTTTGGACCGCAGGGCCCTCAGCTCAGCGGTGTCGATACGCAGCGTGTTTCCGTCACGGGACGGGCCGGGTGCCGGCTGTCCGGGTGGGGTCAGTGACTGCAGGCCCAGCGGAGGAGTGCGGGGATTGCTCCCGACGCCGTCGTCCGGCTGCTCGAGCGCCGAGCCGTTTCCGGTGGCTGCGGGCTCAGCTGACGCGGCCGCAGGGAAAGAGCGCGCCGTCGCCTGGGCGATGAAGGGCTTAGCCACCTCCTGAGCGCCCTGTGTGTCCTGTCCGCTCTGCTCGGTGATGAGCTTGGTGAGCTTCTCCTTGAGCCGGCGCTGCTCGGCCGAGAGGTTCTCCCTGGCGGCGTGCTCCCAGCGCTCACCCAGTGGTGAGTGGAAGAGGTGCTCGCGGTCCAGGAGCCGAGAGACGATCGTCAGGCGGCCGCGCAGGTACTCCTCCATGGGAATGTGGGAGTACTCCTCACGCAGCAGACGCACGTACTCGGCATAGGTCTGCGGGTCCACGGCCAGGGTGCCCAGGTCGGCGTCGATGAGCGCCTGGGCGTCGATATCGTGCTCGTCGAGCATGTGCCGCTTGAGGTTGACGATGAGGCTGCACACCCGTTTGACCGTCTCCATGGGGACGCCCAGGTGGTGGAGATCCGCCTCGGCGAAGGCCGCTGAAGCGGTCTCGTCCTCGCCGCCGTTGCCGCGACTGACATCCTCGGCATCGGAGGAGAAGACGCACCCGTGGTACCAGCAGGCGACCCGCATGATGTCCGGATTGTGCGACTCCTCGGCCAGCTCGTCGACCCGCGCGAGCATGTCGATGAGGTGGCGAAGGTTGTGGAAGCGACGGTCCGGCGTGGACCAACGCTCAATGAGGAGCTCGCCGGCGGAGCGGATCGCCTCTGGGGGCTGCGTGGCGCCGAGCGCCTTCACCGAGCGGGTGAAGGCCGAAAGGAGCCACTGCGGTGCGTCGATGACACCCATGGGTCAGTCTCCGTGTTGGAAATGGAACGCGTGCCATCGTAGGACTGTCCTCGCGGTAACGTCGACGTGACACAGTGTCTCGCGCACCACTCTTACCGATCTTCCAGGCGGCATCACGGTTAGTCACGCCTACCAGGCCGGTGCGGGTGGCAGCTCGATGTGGACAGTGGCGCCGCCGCCGGGGGTCTGGAGCATCTGGACCGTGCCCTTTGTGAGCGGCCACGATCCCCAGCACGATCGCCAGTCCCAGGCCGGAGCCCCCGGTCTCCCGGTTACGGGAGGTGTCCGAGCGGTAGAAGCGTTGGAAGACCTTCTCAGCCGCCTCCGGGGGCACGCCGTGACCATGGTCGCGTACCTCGACGACGACGACCGGCTGCGCCGTCGGGTTGGTGCGTGGCGGAGCCATGCCGATGGCGATCTCCACCGGCGTCCCGGAGGGGTGTGGCGCACCACGTTGCCCAGCAGATTGGTGAGGATCTGGGAGAGACGGTCGCGGTCGCCAATGACCTGGAGAGAGGGCGCCTCCATGCCGGCGGCCTCGTCTCGGGGGTCGAGGGGAATGAGGCCGCAGTCGCGTTCGGGAGCCAGGACCATCATGTCGCTCAGGGCCCCGGCGGCCAGGTCTGTGAGGTTGACCGGCTCCATAGACATCTCCCGGCCCTCATCGATCCGAGCCAGCTGCAGCAGGTCGTCGACGAGGCGTCCCATCCGGTTGGACTCGGTCTCGATGCGCCCCATGACCTCACCGGTCTTGTTCGCGGGCACCCCGCCCATCCGGTAGAGCTCGCCGTAGCCGCGGATCGCGGCCAGTGGCGTGCGCAGCTCATGAGAGGCGTCGGAGACGAAGCGCGTCATCCGTTCCTGGGCCACGACCTGGGCGGCGAAGGAGGTCTCATTCTGCGCCAGCATCGCGTTGATCGCCCGCTGCAGTGAACCGACCTCCGTGGTGCGCGGCTCGGTCACAAGGATGCGGGCCGACAGGTCGCCATGAGCGATCCGCCCGGCCACGCCCTCGATCTGCCGCAGGGAGCGGAAGGAGCGGTGGACCAGGTAGGTGGCGAAGACGGCCCCCACCGAGATGATCGAGACATCGGCGAGAGCCACCACCAGGCGGGTGCGCTCCACGGTCTCCATGACGTCGCTCAGCGGGAGGGCCAGAGCAACGGCTCCGGTGTACTGCCCGGTGTTCTGGTCCTTGATGAGCAGGGTGATCATGCGCCACTGGTGGCCGGGCTGATCGGAGTTGACCGTTGTGATCGGGTAGTCGCCCTTCGCCGTGTGAGCCAGAGCGCGCTGGTAGTCCAGGCCCTTGACCTGGGGCCGGCCGTATACGGCGGCGGTGTCGGCTGAGATCCACTCCCCGTTGCGGCTGGGATCGAAGTACTCGGCCTTGACGTAGTAGTTCGAGGGGAAGGTGGTGCTGCTGGTGCCGCCCTCGCGGATCTGGGCCAGGCCCTGGCTTCCGATGGCCACCGCGGTGGTGCGCAGCTGGCTGTCGATCTGTCCCATCATGTGGCTGTAGAGCAGCGAGGTCACCACGAAGGAGACGACGATGAGCCCGATGGCCAGGAGGCCGGTCGTCATGAGGGTCAGGCGCGTGCGCAGTGGCATCGCCTGCCAGGGCCGCTGAATCGCGGTGATCGGGTGCCATCGGCCCCGCTTGATCGGGCGGTGCTGCTTACCGGACGACTTGGCCGGGCGCGTGCTCCCCCCCCACGCGCCGCAGCCATCACTCGGCCTTGGGTTCGCGCAGCATATAGCCGACTCCGCGACGAGTTTGGATCAGGGGAGTGACGGGCTGGCCGTCAGCGCCCTGGATCTGGTCCACCTTGCGGCGCAGGTAGGAGATGTAGGACTCCACGATCGCGGCGTCACCGTTCCAGTCGTACTCCCAGACGTGGTCGAGGATCTGGGCCTTGGACACGACGCGCCCGGCGTTGAGCATGAGGTAGCGCAGAAGCTTGAACTCGGTGGGGGACAGGTCCACCTCCACCTCGGCGCGGTAGACCTCGTGGGCGTCCTCGTCCAGAACGAGGTCGGCCACGCGCACGACGCCGTCGTCCTCGTTCTCGATGGCGTGGGTGCGGCGCAGGATGGCGCGAATACGGGCGATGACCTCCTCCAGCCCGAAGGGCTTGGTGACGTAGTCGTCGCCGCCGACGGTCAGACCCTGGACCTTGTCCGCCATGTCATCGCGGGCGGTCAGGAAGAGGATCGGGGTGGTCACGTCGCGTTCGCGCAGGCGCCGGGCCACGGTGAAGCCGTCCATGTCGGGCAGCATGACGTCGAGGACCACCAGGTCGGGGGACGTCTTCTCCACCGTCTTGAGGGCGCCGTTGCCGTCTCCGGCGATCGAGACCTCGAAGCCTGCGAAGCGCAGGGACGAGGCGAGCAGGTCGCGGATGTTGGGTTCATCGTCGACGACAAGGAGGTGAGCTTCTGTGCGGGACTGCTGGGAACGCTCCATGTGCCTCACCATCCCTTCGCTTTCTGGTTGTTTCCTGAATGAGTTCCGAATGGTCGCTGTTGACCGGTCAAGTGGTTGGTGTGACCCGGTACGTGCTGGGAAGCCTCGAAGGCTTGGGATTCCCACAATAAACAGGAAACTGTGTGGTTGCTGCTGAACAGAGGAAAGTGATGTGGCTCGTCGGCGAGTCGGGCTGTGACATGAGGCGGGGCAACGGCGCCTGCCGTCGCCCCGCCGTCGGGTCAGAGGAAGGCGAGTGGGTCGAAGTCCTCCAGCGGGATGATGCACACGCGTGGCAGCGGGATGGTGAAGGCCTTGACGTCACTCTCCAGGTCATAGACCGTCAGGCCCTCGCCCTCCATGCCGGCCAGCTGGGCGTTGAGGAACTCCCGGAAGCACAGGACCCCCACCTTGGCGCCGGCTCGCAGGAGCCGCTCGATGTGGGGGATGTAGTCGCCGTCGTGGCTGCCCAGCAGGACGTGTGCGTCCTGGCCGGACTCGACTCGCTCGGCCAGCGCCTCCAGAGTGCGCTGAATACCGATGTCGACAACCTTCTCCTCATTGCTTCCCGTCCCGGCCAGCGGGACGGGCCGGTAGTCCATGGCCAGTAGGGCCTGGATGAAGCTCATGGGCATGTGGCCGCTGGTGGCGTTGAGGAAGAACAGGGCACGGGCCTCGTTCCCCTCGCCCTCGGTGGCATCGGCGGACGACAGTTCATCACAGTATGCGAGGACGCGGTCCCAGCGGGGCCGCTCCTCAGGTTCGGGACGCCGCCCCAGCACGCTCATGCCGAGGGTGGCGTCAATGTTCTCGCCGTCGACGAGAAGATAAGTCGGTACGCTCATGGAGCCCATGCTACCGGTCCCCGTGTCCAGCAGCCGTCGACGACGCCCGGGGAAGTCCCACTGATATCAACCTTTTTCCGAACCGCCCGAGGAGCTGTGAGGGCGTGACCCGAGCGTGGGGCCAAGGGGCCGGCCGAGGCCGACGTCGGACGCAGGCACCTCCGGTCGGTTCGTGCCGGCGTGTGCTGACGTTGAGGAGCACGAAGCCGCCCGGCACTCATCGGGATTGATGAGGACCGGGCGGCTTACGGGGCTGAGGCGCGTGCGCGGCGCCGCCTGCGCGGCCGGGCCGGCTCAGTAGGAGGACTTCTCCTCGCCGACCGGCTGGCCCTGGGCCTTGAGGGCCTCGAAGGCGGCATTGACGGCGGCGTCGTCACCATCGGTGATCTGGGCCGGGGACTGCTGCTGGGCGCCCGGCAGCGCCGGGTTCTGCCCGGACTTGAGGGCGGCCAGACGGGCCTCGGCCTCCAGGCCCGCGCCGGAGGCCTCGAGCTCGGCGAACTGGGACTCCAGGGAGGATCCGGCCAGCTCCATCTGCCCGGCGGCCTGGGCCTCGACCCGACGCACCTGGTCCTCGTAGCGGGACAGCTCGCTGGTGGGGTCCAGGACGTTGATGGAGCGGATGGCGCCCTGCACCTTGACCTGGGCTTCGGCGGTCTTCTGGCGGGCGATGAGCTGGTCGCGCTTGGAGCGCAGCTCGCCGAGCTTGACCTCCATCTGCTGCAGGCCGGTCTTGAGCTGCTCGACGACCTGGCGCTGGGAGGCGATCATCGGCTCGGCGGCCTTGGCCTCGTTCTCCGCCGTGATCTGCTTGGTCAGCGCGATCTTGGCCAGCGAGTCCCACTTGTCCGCGCCGGCGGTGTCACCGCCGGCGCGCAGCTGGTCGGCCTTGCGGGAGGCGGCCAGTGCCTTGTTGCCCCAGTCCTTGGCCTCGGCGACGTCGGCGTCGTGGTCCTTCTCCGCCAGGCGCAGGTTCCCGATCGTCTGGGCCACGGCGTCGCGGGCCTCGGCGATGGAGGCCGTGTAGTCCCGCACCAGCTGGTTGAGCATCTTCTCCGGGTCCTCGGCGCGGTCCAGGAGCGCGTTGACGTTGGCGCGGGTGAGCTGGGCGATGCGTCCCAGGATCGACTGCTTCTCAGCCATAGTGGTTCGTCCTTCCGTCGAGGTGCGACGTCGGTGTGGGCAGGTGTGAACACGGCGTTTGCCGGGTGATGGCCGCGTGGGCCAGGTGGATCAGGCGTCATGATCTCAGGTCCGGGCGGCTGACGTCATGTCGGTGGGGGCCGCATCGCTCAGGGCATGACTGGCGTACGACTGGGGCCGGCCGGCAGAAGGACGTGGCTCAGACGTGGCTCAGAAGTCGCCGCCCCCGTCGAAGAAGTCGCCGACCCCGTCCAGGAAGTCGCCACCTCCGTCGAAGAAACCGCCACCGCCGCCCCAGTCATTGTCGTGGTGGTGATGGGAGCTCCAGCCGCCGTAGCTGTGTCCGCCGCCCATCAGCAGCCCGCCCAGCAGGAGCGAGCCCAGGTCGAGCCCGCTGCCCGAGCGGCCGTAGCCGCCGGAGTAGCTCTCCCCGGAGCGCGGGCTCCACGAGCTGACGACGACCCGCGCACGTCGGCCTCGGCCAGAGCCTGCGCCTGGGCCACGAGGGGCTCGGCTGCCGCGACCTCAGCCAGGGCCGCCACCGGGTCGGTGGTCTGCATGGAGGTGGCGGCCGTGGCGTGCCGGGCGGCCTCACTCAGCGCGGTGCGCGCCGAGGGCCCCACCGCCCCGCGGTAGGTGGTGATGTAGGAGGTCACGGACTCCACCTGGGAGTTGAGACGGGCCAGGCGCGAGCCCAGGGAGGCCCGGGCGCGCGAGTCGTTCTCCTCGCGCTCGCGGGCCGGGGCCAGGGCGGCGTCGATGGCGGCCTCGGCCTGGGCCAGGTGGTCCAGGGCGGCCAGGGGGTCGCCGCTCGGCGAGCTGCCGCTGGCCTGACGGCCTTGCGCGACGGCGGCCTCGGCGTCGGCCACGAGCGGGGCCAGAGTCGCCGCCGGGACCGAGCCCTCCAGGCGCTTGGCGTCCACCAGGTCCGAGGAGATCGAGGCGATGGCCGCCTCCAGGTCCTTCGCCGCGCTCTGGAGCCGCTCGCGGGCCCCGGTGACCTGCGCGGCCAGCTGACCGGCCTGGGCGATCGAGCCCTGGGCGATACGCACCTGCTCCACCGCCGTCGCCTCCTGGGAGGCCTCGACGCTGGCGCGCGCCTGGTCCAGGGCCGTGCGCCCGGCGGCCAGCAGGCGGCGGGCCTGCTCAGGGGCCTGGGACACGCTGGTCAGGGAGGAGGCCGGGTAGGCGGCGCTCAGGGTGACCAGGATCGTCTCGGCCATGACGATGGCCTGCTCGGTCTCGTCGGCCCGCTGGGTGGACTCCGCGATCGATGTCGGCAGGTTCGCCTCGATCCCGCGCCGCTTGTTGAAGGCCTCCTCCTGAGCGCGGATCTCGCCGACCGCCTCCGAGCAGTGCTGGAGGATCTCGGTATACATCTGCCGCTGCTGCGGCTCGGTCTCGGGGATGTCGTCGTCGAGGATCTTGCGCAGCTCGAAGCACCGCGACAGGTGCTTGCGGGCACTGTCCAAAGCGGCGGTGAAGGCGTCCGTGGCGGACAGCCCGAACTGCGCCTGGGCGTAGGACAGCTCCTCGGCGGCGGCGCGCACCGTGTCATCGGCCTGGACCAGAGCGCTGCCGGCCTGGGTGCGCAGCTGCTCGACCGTCATCGCCGCGGGGCCTGCGGCCTGGCTCCCGAGGGTGCCGCCCGAGGCGGCCTGCTTCCTGCGCTTGCCGAACAGCATGTCGTCGTTCTCCTTGTTCTTCCTGCGCTTGTACACTGTCCAGGCGGCGGCCCGCCCGCCGCTGCGACCGCGCCCCCGCCCAGCAGGAGCGGAAGCGCCGAGGAGCCTGAGCCGCTGGAGCCGTCCGAGCCGCCTGAACCCGATGAGCCGGACATGTTCTCGGGATCGCCGCCACGGCGGCGTCGTAGTCCCCGGCGCTCAGCTGCTTCTGAGGGCCGAGTCGATCCGCTTGTAGTCCGACCTCGGAGAACTTCGAGGAGTTGCTGTGCGCCTGCAGCTTGTAGCTCTTCGAGGCCGAGCCGTCGGCGGGGATATTGATGACCAGGAGCATGTCGTCGCGCCCCAGCTTCGTGTTCTTGAAGGCCTGCTCGGCGATCGCCGAGGCCTTACGGCTGGAGTCGGAGACGGTCAGCACCCACAGGCCCACGCCGTGCTTGGAGGACATCGTGTCCACGGCCTGCTGGGCCTTGGAGGCGTCCAGGATCCCGAGCTCGTCGGTGACGTGCTTGGTCAGGGTGGTCGACGCCGCCGGGAGGGCTCGGGGAGCACTCACTGATCCAGCAGCCGGAGCCGGGACGGAGGACGCGGGGGCCGGGCCCGTCGTCGGTGCAGCCGCGGCGCTCGTGGAGGCTCCCAGCAGTCCCAGGACGGCCGCCGTCGCGGCGCCGGATGCGGCCAGCTGATACAGCGGGTGTAAGGGGTGGGGCGTGGGACTGCGGGTGCTTCATCCGGGACATCGTTCCCGCAGGGCGCCGGTGTGAGTAAGTCGTTTCGCCTCAGGCGGCACGTTTGCGCCTGTCGCCGTTTGCGGAGAACTGAGCCACCGGCAGAATGTCGCCTATGACAGACACGCTCACGATCACCGTCATCGAGCCCGAGGAGCTTGCGCCCGTGGGGCGCCTGGGGGAGTGGCTCTTCGCCGAGGGAGCCGCGCTGCGCATGGTGCGTCCCTGGCGGGGCGAGACCATTCCCTCCTTGGAGGAGGTCGGAGACGGCCTCGTCGTGCTGGGCGGTTCCATGAGCGCCCACGACGAGGGTGATCACCCCTGGCTGGCGGATCTGCGTGAGCTGCTGCGCGGCGTTGTCGCCGAGGACGTCCCCGCCATCGCCATCTGCCTGGGGGCCCAGGTGGCCGCGGAGGCCCTGGGCGGCACGACCGCTGTGCCGGCGCTGGGCAATGACGAGGTCGGCGTCGTCGAGCTGACCATCACGGCCGCTGGCGAGAGCGACCCGGTCTTCGGGGCCGTGGCCGCCGAGGCCATCCGCGCCGCGCACCGCGCCGGGATCCCCACCTCCGACGGCACCCGATTACCCGTCATCGTCTCCCACCACGACGCCGTCACCCACCTGCCCGAGGCCGCCACCCTCCTGGCCTCCTCCGACCGCTCCCCGGTCCACACCTGGCGGGCCGGCCGGCTCCTGGCCTTTCCAGCACCACCCCGAGTCCGATCCGGCGCGCGTGGCCTACTGGCGCACCCGCGACGCCCTGAACGACCTGGCCGGGACCATGGACGCGGCCTCGCTCAAGGCCGCCCGCGACGCTCTGGAGGTGGCCGCCGGCCGGAGCGCCGCGCCGGGCGCCGCCGGAACCCACGGGGCGACGGCCGCCGACCTGCCCGAGGCGGCCGCGAGCGCCGGGGCCGCCACCCGTGAGGAGGCCGAGAGGGTCGATCCCGTCATCCAGGCCTTCGGCCGCACCCTGGCCCGCGTCCTCGTGCGCAACGTGCGCGCCCGTCGCCTGTCGCGCTGAGCGGGTCACCGGACCCGGCGGCCCCATTCGCCGTCGGGCTCAGAGGTCCTCGGCGTCGATGATGGCGTAGGCGTAGCCCTGCTCGGCCAGGAAGCGCTGGCGGTGGGCCGCGTACTCCTGGTCGGCGGTGTCGCGGGCGACGACCGTGTAGAAGTGGGCCTGGCGGCCGTCCTCCTTGGGGCGCACGATCCGCCCGAGCCGCTGGGCCTCCTCCTGGCGTGAGCCGAAGGAGCCCGAGACCTGGACGGCCACGCTGGCCCCGGGCAGGTCGATGGAGAAGTTCGCGACCTTGGAGACCACAAGCGTGCGGATCTCCCCGCAGCGGAAGGCGTCGTAGAGGCGCTGGCGCTCGCGCACCGTCGTCGAGCCGGTGATGACGGGGGCGCCCAGGTGCTCGGCGATCCCGGTGAGCTGGTCCACGTACTGGCCGATGACCAGGGCCGACTCGCCCTCGTGGCGGGCCCAGGAGGGCGTCGATGATCGGCAGCTTGCGCGGTGAGCAGGCCGCCAGGCGGTAGCGCTCCTCGGGCTCGGCGGTCGCGTAGGCCATGCGCTCACCGGCGTCGAGGGTCAGGCGCACCTCGGTGCAGATCGCCGGGGCGATCCAGCCCTGGTTCTCCAGGTCCTTCCAGGGGGCGTCGTGGCGCTTGGGGGCCGATGAGGGCTGAAGACCTCGTCCTCGCGGCCGTCCTCGCGCACGAGGGTCGCGGTCAGGCCCAGGCGGCGGCGCGCCTGCAGGTCCGCGGTCATCCGGAAGATCGGGGCGGGCAGAAGGTGGACCTCGTCGTAGACGATGAGCCCCCAGTCGTGGGAGTCCAGCAGGTCCAGGTGCGGGTAGTCGCCCTTCCGGCGAGTGGTCAGGACCTGGTAGGTGGCGATGGTGACGGGGCGGACCTCCTTGCGCGAGCCGGAGTACTCGCCGATCTCGTCCTCGGTCAGGGGTGGTGGAAGCGCATGAGCCTCCTTCCACTGGCGCGCCGAGACCGCGTTGGTGACCAGGATGAGCGTCGTCGTCGAGCTCTTGGCCATGGAGGCGGCGCCCACGAGGGTCTTGCCGGCCCCGCAGGGCAGGACGACCACGCCGGAGCCCCCCGCCCAGAAGCTCTCCACCGCCTCGGACTGGTAGGGGCGCAGCTGGAAGGTATCGGGGAGTCGGTCAGGGTGATGGGGTGGGCCTCGCCGTCGACGTAGCCGGCCAGGTCCTCGGCCGGCCAGCCCAGCTTGATGAGCACTTGTTTGAGGTGGCCCCGTTCTGAGGGGTGGACGACGACGTCGGCCTCCCCGAGCCGGGCCCCCAGCAGGCCCTTGGTGCGCTTGGAGCGCATGACCTCCTCCAGGACCGGTACGTCGGTGGCGTGCAGGACCAGGCCGTGGGCGGGGTCGGTGAGGAGCTGAGGCGGCCGTAGCGGCTCATCGTCTCGGCGATCTCGGTGAGCAGGGCGTGCGGCACCGGGAAGCGCGAGTGGGTGATGAGGGTGTGGACGACCGTCTCGGCGTCCAGGCCCGCGGCGCGCGCGTTCCACAGCGCCAGCGGCGTGATCCGGTAGGTGTGGATGTGCTCGGGGGCGCGCTCCAGCTCGGCGAAGGGCCGCGATGGCGCGGCGGGCCTCACCGGCCCTGGGGGTGGGCGACCTCAGGAGGACGGACTTGTCGGACTGGACGATGAGCGGGCCGTCGGGGCCGACGACGCCGGGGACGCAGGATCGCTGGGCGTGGCGGACATGGGCGGAGTATCCTAAAGCCGGGGCGGCGGCCGCCGTGACCGAGAGACGTTCCTCTTCCAGCGGGAGGGGCGGTCCGGCCTCGGCGGAGGGCGCCAGAAACGGTGATATCTGTGGGATCGTGTCCACATCGGTGACAAAGGCGCGAGACGGGCTCCGGCCTGCGAACAAAAACCGCATGATTCTGCGGTTCGCGTTGCTGGCCTCGGGGGCGGTCGGGTCCCTTTGTCTCCGATTTGGACACCGGCGCCCTCCATCCCCGGTCCCTGTCCTGTCCGTGAGTCGGGCGGGGGCGTATTTTTGTGCGGATGAGCCCTTCCGCCTCCACCCAGGACCTCGCCGTGCACCTCACGGCGCTGCCGGACCGCGAGGTCGCCGCCCTGCTGGTGGCGCGCCCGGACCTGGCCGCGCCGCCGTCCTCCTCCTTCCTGGCATTGGCGACCCGCGCGGGGGCTCAGGGGAGCGTTGAGCAGGCCCTGGCCGGGCTGGATGCGCCGACGCTGGCCGTGGCCGAGACGGTGGTGGCTCTGAGCGGCCCCACGGAGTCTGAGGAGACCGAAGGGGGCGGAGGCACTCGAACCGCCGAGGGCGATGGATCCGATGGAAACGTTCAGAGCAAAGGCGAACCGGCCGATCCGGCCGACGCTGGTCTGACCGGGCTGGTCGCCGCCCACCTACCGCTGTCGACTGAGCAGGTCGCAGAGGCCCTGGGACACCTGCACCGGCTGGCGCTCGTCGTCGAGGGCAGGCCCGTGGCCGCGCTGGAGGCGGCCTTCGGGCCGCACCCCTTCGGCCTGGGGCCTTGGGCCGCCGAGCCCCTGAGCGCCGAGCAGCTGCCACCCACCCTGGAGGAGCTGAGCGAGGACGTCACCGGCGAACCGGTTGTTCCGGCGGCCTCCGTGGAGATGCTCCAGGCCCTCACCTGGGGGCCGCCCGCCGGCACGCTGCGCTCGGGCGGCCGGGCCCCGGGGGCGGCGCCACTCATCGAGCGCGGCTGGCTGGAGCGCAGTAGCGACGCCCGGGGACGCACGCGCTTCATCCTGCCGCGCCAGGTCGCCCTCGCCCTGCGCGGCGGCCGCCTGACCCGTGAGTCCCTGACCGCTCCCGAGGCCGGTGAACTGGAGACGGTGGGCGGCGACGTCGTCGCCTCCGAGTCCTCCTTCCATGCCGAGGAGACCGTCCGGCTCGTGGCCGCGCTCCTGGAGGAGTGGGGCCGCGAGGGCGGGACGATCCGCCGCACCGGCGGAGTGAGCGTGCGCGCCCTGACCCGCACCGCCGATGCCCTGGCCCTGGAGGCCGACGCGGCCGCCCGCATCATCGAGACCGCCGCGGGTGCCGGGCTCCTGGGCCTCGACGACGACGGCGCCACCTGGGTGCCCTCCTCCCTGGCCGCCGGCTGGCTCACCGACAGCCTCCCCCAGCGCTGGGCGCCCCTCGCCCTGGCCTGGTCGGGCAGTGCCCGCACCCCTGGCTGACCGGCACCCGCGACGACGACGGGACCCTGCGCGCCGCCCTCAGCCCGGACCTTGAGGCCGGGTGGGCGGTGCGCCTGCGCGCCCGGGTGCTCGCGCTCCTGGGCGATCTTTCGCAGGGGACCAGCGCGACCCCCGCCTTCGTGCGGGCGGCCCTGACCTGGGAGAGCCCCCGGCGCACCATCCCCGGCGGGGCGATCTCCGCGGTGCTGGCCGAGGCCGAGACCCTCGGGATCACCGGCGGCGGCGCGCTCACCGAGGCCGGCAGGATCCTCGCCCGACGGGCGGCGGCGAGCCTCGATGAGCAGGACGTCGTTCGCAGCGGCAGTACGGGTGACGCCGGCGGCGCCGAGGGAACCGATGGTGACGCGCACGCCGAAGTGCTGTCGGACGACGAGACCCTGGCAGCTCTGGAGGCGGCGCTCGCCGCGGACCTGCCGGCCGCCGTCGACATGATCCTCGTCCAGTCCGACCTCACCGCCATCGTCCCGGGCCGGCCGGCCCCGGAGCTGGCCACGCTGCTGGAGCGCACGAGCGTCGTCGAGTCGCGCGGCGGGGCGCTCACGGTGCGCTTCACCCCCGAGTCGGTGCGCGGCGCGCTCGACGTCGGCTACCGGGCCGAGGAGATCACCCAGGCGATCGGCCGCTACAGTCCCGCGCCGCTACCGGACTCGCTGAGCGTGCTCATCCAGGACGCGGCCCGCCACCACGGGGCGGTGCGAGTGCGGGCGGTGTCCGCGCTGCTGCGGGTCGGCGACGAGGCGACGGCCGCCGGCCTCCTGGCCGAGCCGCGCTTGAAGGATCTTGGCCTCGATGAGGTGGCGCCGGGGATCCTCGTGGCCACGGCGAGCGCTGGGCAGGTGCTGCGCGAGCTGCGCGCCACCGGGCTGGCGCCCGTGACCGAGGATGCGAGCGGTCACCTGGTGGTCGGGCCGGCCACTGCGCAGCAGGCCCGCCGGGCCCTCGAGCCCTCGCGCCCCGGCAGCGAGCACTCAGTGCGACGGCGTCGGCCCGGAAGGCGCGAGCTGGCGACCCTGGTGGGCAGGCTCCGCGTGGGGCAGGAGGCGCTGCAGGCCGCAGGCGAGGCGGCTGTGGCCACCGACCCGGTGCACGCGCTGGCGGTTTTGCGCCAGGCCCAGTCCTCGCGCTCGCGGCTGCGGCTGACCCTGGCCGGCCCCGACGGCGCCGTGCAGGAACGGCAGGGTGAGAGTCATGGCCGTGGAGCCCGGCCGGGTGCGCCTGCGCGACGTCGTGCGCGAGACCGAGCTGACCGTGGCCGTCCACCGCATCGTCTCGGTCGAGGCGAATTGACGGTTCTTTCACTCACCGACATTTTCTTCAAAAATGACGCGGATACGCGTCGATTGTGAAAAAAATGTCGAAGTGCGGGAGGGCTCAATCAGTGTGCCCAGGCTAACCCGGGTGGGCCAGGGCAGTTTCAGGAGCCTCCCCACACTGGCCGGAGTGACCGACACGATCGACTCACACCGATGCCCTCAGGCGAGCCCACGACCGAGACCGGCTCAGGTTCTCCGGCGGGCGCCACCACCGAGGCGCGCACCTCCACGGCGACCCTGGAGCGCCCGGCGCCGACCCCGGCCCCTGTGCCGCGCTGCCGGCGCCCTGCCCACCCCCGGCGAGCAGGCCCAGGCCGCCAAGGACAAGACTCACCTCTCCGGCCGCCGTCGAGCCTCGCCCGTCACGCGCTGGAGGAGGTCACCGACCCCATCACCGTCGGCGAGTACCTGGCTGCCGCCCCCAACGCGGAGCGCCTCGTCACCCACCTGTCTCGACTGCACCCTGAGCGGCTACCGCGGCTGGCGCTGGGCGGTCACCCTCAGCCGCGTCCCACGCAGCCGCACCGCCACCGTCTGCGAGATGGAGCTCCTCCCGGCGAGGAGGCCCTCCTCGCCCCCGCCTGGGTCCCGTGGGCCGACCGCCTCGAACCCGGCGACATCACCCGCTCCGACCGCCTGCCCCGCAAGGAGACCGACGAGCGCCTCGAACCCGGGTGGGAGGCCACTGGCGAGGACGCCGACGCCGTCGCCCTGGACCAGCTCGACCTGGGCCGCCCCCGGGTCCTGAGTGCCCAGGGCGTCTCCAGCGCTGCCGAGCGCTGGTACGGCGGCGACCACGGCCCCGACGCCGAGGGCGTCCGCAAGGCCCACGCCACCTGCTCCACCTGCGGCTTCTTCGTACCCATGGCCGGCGCTCTGCGTGCCATCTTCGGGGTCTGCGCCAACGAGTGGGCCACCGACGACGGCAGCGTCGTCTCCCTGGACCACGGCTGCGGCGCCCACTCCGAGACCGACCTGCCCGACCAGGGCCCGGAGTGGCCCATCAATCCCTCGCGGGTCGACGACCACCTCATGGTGCCGCTGAGCACCAACGGGCTCGACCTGCGCGAGGGCCGGAGCATCGCCGAGCTCGCCGCCCAGCAGCCCGACGACGTCGACGGCGAGCTGGGCGGGGCCCCTGACGAGAATGCAACCGATGCGCCCGGCCCGGCCTCCAACACGGAGCCGTCGGTCCAGGATGCCGATCCCGATGCCGCGACGACCACCGTCGACTCTGACGGCGTTGTTGACAACGCTGCTCGTGCTGACGCCAAGGGCAGTGCCGAGCGTGCGGATGCCACCGAGCCCGCAGCCGAGGAGCGGCCGGCGGAGTCGCCCGGGAAGAAGACCGGTAAGGCGGAGGAGAAGGCAGCTGCGAAGCGTTCCCGTCGTGCGTCCGCCCCGACTAAGCGTCGTCGCACCTCCGGCTCGTCGGAGGAGACCGCCGAAGACCGCCGCAGCTGCCTGCTGGAGCTCGATCTTGCAGATCTTGGGCAGGGCGACTCGCCGACGCGGCGTCGGCCTCCATCGGCCTCCGATACCGTCGAGGCCCCTCGCGGCAGTCGCGGACCCGGCGCGGACCCCTGCCAGCGCCGGCTCCGGGCGACTCACCCAGTGAGCGCGCCGCCTCAGCTCGCGCCGCCGTGGCCGGCCTGTCCCTCGCGCTCGGGATCGACGCGGCTGCCGGGGAAGCGGAAGAGGAATCGGTTACGAGGCCCTCGGTCTCGGCACCAAGCGCCCGAAGCGCCGACGGCCGCACGGGCGGGACGCCCCAGGAGGAGACGTCCGGCGTGGAGCCCGAGGACGCGGAGCCCCCTGCACGCACCGCGGACCCTCGCCGACCTCGAGGCCATCCTGCCCGACCGCTCCTGACACGCCCCCCGGCCGCGCTCCGCCATCATGCCTCGGCGAGGCGCTTGGCGGTCCCCAGCACCTCGTCGAGCATCGCCTCGGTGAGCCGCCCGGTGAACGTGTTCTGCTGGCTGGGGTGGTAGCTGCCGAGCAGCGTCACCGGCCTGCCGTCGGGTCTGGTCAGCTCCGCCGTCGCCCCGTGGCCGAAGCGCGGCTGAGGGCGGGGGAGGGACCACCCCGCCTCGCGGGCGACCCGCAGCGCCGCGCCCCATCCGATCCCGCCCAGCGCCAGCAGCACCTGACCTCGGGCATGAGAGCGATCTCGCGGGCGAGCCACGGTGCGCAGGTGGTGCGCTCGCCGGTCGTCGGCTTGTTGGCGGGCGGGGCGCAACGTACGGCTGCACCCATGCGCGCCCCGATGAGTCGCTGTCCGTCACCGGCCGCCGTCGAGGTGGGGGACGTCGCCAGGCCCGCCCGGTAGAAGGCCGCCCACAGCCAGTCCCCGGAGCGGTCCCCTGTGAACATGCGGCCGGTGCGGTTCGCCCCGTTGGCCGCCGGCGCCAGCCCGACGACGTAGATGCGGGCATCCGTCGTTCCAACGCTCGCCACCGGTCGGCCCCAGTACGGCTCGTGGGCGAAGGAGGCGCGACGGCCGGTCCTGGCCACCTCCTCACGCCAGGCCACGAGGCGGTCGCAGGCGCGGCACACCGTGATCCGGGCGTCGAGCGCGGGCAGGTCCGACGATGCACCGGCCAGACGTGCCACGTCAGCGGCCGATCGGGCCACAGGCGTGGTGGCAGTGGCGGGATCGTCGGGCCATCCGGTCCCGGGCGGGACCGGGGAATCGAAGAACGCTCCGGTGATGGGGTGCGGATCGGCCATGTCCCCATTGTGTACACGGGCGGAGCAACATGGTTCCGGCTTCTGTCATCGGTGAGGGGCCGGACCACTCATCGCGAGAAGGATGCTCCATACGGGCCGACGGCGAGGCGCATCCCCCTGGGGTCGGAGACGAAACCGGCCTGACGCAGCAGGTCGCTCACGGTGCGATCCAGCGCGCTGACGCCGTTGAGCGACTCCACCACCGTACGGTGCCGTCCCGGCGGCGATCCCTCGCGCGCCAGCGCCCCCTGTCGCGCGGTCGCCAGAGCGCTCAGGGCGCGCGTCAGCACCTCCCGCTCAGACGTGTAGGAGATGAGCACCTTGAGGCTGTCCGAGGCATAGAGCACCGGAGCGCCATCACTGAGGACGACGCTCGCGCCGCGGCGTCGCTGCGGCGCACCCCCTGCCTCCTCGCCCTCGATCCCGACCTTACCGATGCCTGCGGGTAGCGCCGGCTCGGGCCACGCCGACCCTCGGCCAACCAGACAGGCCGGGTCCTTCAGGTCGAGGACGATGCCGGTGCCGGAGCCGCGCGCCCCGGCCGGCTCCTGGCCCAGGAACCGCAGGCGGTCAACGGTCTTCCGCTCGGCGAACTGAGCCGGACCGAGACCCTCGACGAAGCCGCCGCGCAGGACGGCCCCTGTGTCCTCCATGCGCCGCAGCACGGGCATGAGCGGCACAAGCCCTCCCGCACCGCCGAAGGCCAGGGCGACGTCGCGGGAGACGACCCCGTACCGGTCCAGCAACGACTCCGCCTCAGCGATCGCCCGTTCCTCGGCGGAGGCCGGAGCAGCCGAGATCCGCACCCACGAGGTGGAGGAGCGTACGGAGGACAGGCGCCCGGAGGCGGTCTGCCCGCCGGTCTGCGGCATCGCAACCATGGAGCGCCGGCTGCGACGGCTGCGCACCCGCCGTGCCGGTGCCCGGTGAACCTTGGGCGCGGGCTCCAGCGATCGGCGCACGGGCTCGAAGGAGCGGCCCGTGGCCGCCCCCTCGCGTACCAGCCGCCAGCGCTCGTCCTCGGTGCCCTCCTCGCTCAAGTCCCCGTCCTGCTCAGTCCGGGGCCCGGCCCACGCAAGCGCATCCCCGACCACCGGGGCGAGAGCCGAGTCCGTGGGGAAGAAGGCGATCTCCCCGAGCGCGACGACGTCGTCGGCCCCCGCCGGTGCGGCCGAGCCGCGCTCGCCCGGGCCTGTCCGGCCCGATCCCCTCTGTCCCGAGGCCAGCTCCTCACCAGGACGCGCCTGCCAGACGACCTCCCCGGAGGCGATGAGCTCATCGAGCATCGCGGGACGGTAGTCGGCCACCCGCGCGGGCAGCACCACCGACTCCCATAGGTCGGCCGGCAACCACACGCCCTCCAGCGCGGCCAGGGCCTCCGCCAGGGCGTCGACGCCGCTGCCCGCCTCATCCAGCCCGGCCCGCTCCAGCACCAGACGCTGAAGGACCTCGGGAGCCACCGGTGCGACGGCGGCCCGAGCCCGAGCCAGGGAACGGTTGCGCACTCGGGTGAAGACCGAGGACTCCATCCATCCCGCCTCGCCAAGGCTCACGAGCGAGCCCTCCCCGGCGAGTTCCCTCAAAGCGGCCTCGGCTGCCGACGCCCCTATACCGAAGGCCTCCGCCACCTGCCCCGGCGTGATGAGCGTGTGCACCCGGGCGTGGCGCAGGACGAGATCGTTCAGGGAGAGCGGGCCGCCGGGATCCGTGCGGCTGCGCCGTTGACGGCGTCGAGGGCGGTCTGCTCCGCGGCCGACTCGGGGATCGCCGTCCCCAGTGCCAGGTGCAGGCCACCGGCGTCCTCGATCCGCGCCCAGTGCTCGCGCCCGCCAATAGTCACCCTCAGGGCGCGGCCGGCATCGGCGAGCTCATCCACCGCTGACCGCACCGCCGCAGGCAGGCCGTTGGCGACCCCGGAGTCCTCCTGGACGTCGTCGCCGCCCTGACTCTCCGGTGTCGATCGCACCGCTCGACCAGCTCCGTGTCGGTCAACGGCCCGAGCTCGCGCAACAGGTCGGCGATGCCCTCGGCGTCGGCGCGCGCCCGCCGCCCGGACACCAGGTGCTGAAGCTCGGCCTCCACCTCCGCCATGACCTCGTCGTCGAGCAGCCCGGCAAGACCTCCGTCCCCCAGCAGCGCGTCGAGCACCTGGGGATCCAGGGACAGCAGCCGGGTCCGGTGCTCGGCATGCGGCAGGTCCTCCTGGTACAGCAGTGTGCTGGTGTAACCGAACAGGAGCGGGTGGGCGAAGGGCGAGGGCTCGGTGGTGTCGGCCTCGACGACGCGCACCCGGCCGGAGCCCAGGCGTTCCATGAGACCGGTGAGAGCGGGCAGGTCGTAGTACTCCTGGAGGCACTCGCGCGCCGCCTCCACGCTGACGGGGAAGTCCTGGAACTGGCGGGCGGCCTCAAGCAGCTGACCCGCCTTGACCCGCTGCAGCCACAAGGGTGTGCGGTGCCCCGGCCGCGTGGTGGGCATGAGCAGGGCGCGCGCGGCGCACTCACGGAACCGGGCTGCGAACAGCGCCGTCTCATCGATCCGGCCGCGCACCAGGGCAGAGACCTCCAGGGGATCGAAGACGACGAGCTCGGCGCCCGGGAGCCGCCCCTCAAGCACCGGAATCTGCAGCACGATGCCGTCGTCGGCCGCGATCACCTGCGGTTTGATCCCCAGTACCTGCTGCACCCGTTCCCGGATCGCCATTGCCCAGGGCTCGTGGACGCGCCGCCCCAGCGTGCTGTGGACGATGATGCGCCAGCTGCCGGACTCGTCCCGGTTGCGCTCCAGGACCAGGGTCTCATCGGTGGGCAGGACCCCGGTGGCGCAGCACTGCTCGCGCAGCAGCGCCACGAGATTGTCCTGGGCGTGGGCGTCCAGCCCCGCATCCATGAGCCGGCGCCGCAGCACCTGCTCCGCCTCCGACTCACCAGTACTCCCCGGTTCCTCCAACCCGGCTTGCGCCTCCCGCAGGAAGGCCCCTTTGGCGAGCCCGGTGGCCGCCGGCCGCCCCAGGCCCTCGCCCCGCCAGAACGGCAGGCGGGCGCTGCGTCCCTCGGCCGGGTCGACGACGACGCGGTCGCCCGTGATCTGCCGGATCCGCCAGCTCGACGTGCCCAGTGTGATGATGTCGCCCGGGCTGGACTCGTTGACCATCTCCTCGTCGAGCTCGCCCACCCGGCGCCGCCCGGCCTCCTCGGCCCCCCGGGGCAGAACCACCGGGAACATGCCCCGGTCCGGGATCGTGCCCGACGACGTCACGGCCAGCCGCTGCGCGTTCGGCCGGGCGCTGAGCCGGCCGGTGACGCGGTCCCACACGATCCTCGGCGAGAAGTCGGACAGATCTGCTGAGGAGAAGCCTCCGGACAGCAGCGTCAGCACCGACTCGAAGGCCCGACGCGGCAGTGAGGCGTAGGGCGCCGCCCGTGTGACGGTGGCGAACCAGCCATTGGCCGTCAGGTCCCCCGCACTCACCGCGGCGACCGTCTGCTGGGCCAGGACGTCCAGCGCGTTGGTCACCAGGACGGTGTGCTCGATCGTCCCGGCCCGCATCCCCTCGGCGGCGACGACGGCGTCCACCAGGTGGGTCCGCTCCACCGGGTAGATGACACCGCGGGGTCGCCCGCCCACCCGGTGATCGGGCCCGCCCCACCCTGCTGCAATCCCGCCGCGACCGACGGCGGCGGCGCCACCTGAGCACCAGGTCGATGGAGCCGATATCGATCCCGAGCTCCAGCGAGGCCGTGGCCACCACGCACCGCAGCTCTCCTGAGGCCAGCCGGCGCTCCACGTCCAGACGCTGCTCCTGGAGACCGACCCGTGGTGCGCTCTGGGCAATGACGGGCGCCCCCTGCGGTATCGGCTCGGTGTGCGCGGCGGTGCCCATCTCCCAGGACTCGCGGTGAACCGGAGCCTGGGTCTCCGACGGCGGTGCAGCATGTGATGCGAGGCGCGGCCCGGTTCTCCCACGTTCTCCGACCCGCCGCGCGCCGCATAGGCCTCGTTGAGCCGGGCGGTCAGGCGCTCGCAGGCCCCACGGGAGTTGACGAACACGAGCGTCGTACGGTGGGCGAGGACCTGGTCCAGGATCGCGTTCTCCAGGTGCGGCCAGATGGAGCCCGACACCCGGGCCGGCCCCGCCGAACCTGGACTCGGTTTGCTCCGGCCGACCCCGTCCGTCCCGACTGCTCAACCTGCCCCGCCGCCATGGCGCGGCGCAGCGCCCTGTCCGAGCGCCACGCATCCCCCGCCCCGGCTCGCGCGAGTCCCGAGGACCGCCCTGCGGCGCCGAGCGAGGGGGATCCCATCGCCCGCTCCATCCGGGTGCGACGGTCCGAGATCGCCGGGATGCGGGCCATGTTCTCCACCGGCACGGCCACTGTGACCTCCGGCGCCGCCCGGCCGTCGTCGGCGATGACGGTCACCGGGTGCGGCCCGCCGAGGAACTCGCCACCTCCTCATGGGGCGAGACCGTTGCGGACAGGCCCACACGCTGCGCCGGGCGCTCCAGGAGGTCATCGAGCCGCTCCAGGGAGAGGGCCAGGTGCGTGCCGCGCTTGGAGCCGGCGAAGGAGTGGATCTCATCGACGATGACGGTCTCCACCGTGCGCAGCGTCTCGCGCGCGGCGCTGGTGAGCATGAGGTAGAGCGACTCCGGCGTCGTAATGAGGATCTCCGGCGGATGCTCGCGCAGCCGGCGGCGCTCCCTCGCGGGCGTGTCCCCCGAACGCACCCCCACCGAGATCGGGAGGGCAGGGCCGACGGCGGCGATCCCCGCCAGTGGTCGGCGCAGGTTGCGCTCGACGTCGGCCCCCAGCGCCTTGAGCGGTGAGATGTAGACAACCCGCACGCCGCCGGCCGACTCCGGGCGCTCGCGAGCCTCCGCCTCGCCGGTGTCGAGCCGCCCCAGGCGATCGATGGCCGACAGGAAGGCCGCCAGTGTCTTGCCCGAGCCGGTGGGGGCGATGACCAGCGCGTTCTCTCCCCGTCCGATCGCCGCCCAGGCGCGCTCCTGCACGGCGGTGGGCCCGGTGGGAAAGGCGTCGGAAAACCAGGTCCGGGTGGCCTGCGAGAAGTTCTCCCAGCCGGGTCTGTACGCACTGGCCGTAGCGGCGCCGTCGCTGCTCGTTGCTGTCCCCGCAGCCATGCTCGCTCACCCCCGCTCACCTTGTGGCTTCAGTGATCATCCTTCCATGAGGCTGTGACAGCAATCCGCGCCGCTTCATTGCGCTGACCGGATCGCCGCGCGGAGCTGAAAGAGCCTGCGGCAGCGGTGGGGGAGCAGCCCCGCATCCGCTCCTCCACCGCCACCGCGTATTGCAGCGATACAACCGTCTGATTTCGCTCAGCGCGTGACGATCTGGAAGAATGCCGCCGTGAGCACACGTACTCCGACGAAGTCCTCATCCTCTTCCGGCACTGCGTCCTGGCTGGACCGGTACTTCCGCATCACGGAACGCGGTTCGACCATCTCCCGCGAGGTCCGCGGCGGGATCGTCACCTTCTTCTCGATGAGCTACATCCTCGTCCTCAACCCCGCCATCCTGTCCAAGGCGAGTCCTCCGGGAACCGAGGCCCAGCTCGCCGCCGGCACCGCCTTCGTCGCCGCGGTCATGACGATCCTCATGGGCGTCGTCGCCAACTACCCGATGGCCCTGGCTGCGGGGCTGGGGATCAATGCGATGGTCGCCTACACCCTCGTGGGCACCCAGGGCATGACCTACGCCGACGCCATGGGGCTCATCGTCATCGAGGGCATCATCATCCTCGTCCTGGTGCTCACCGGCTTCCGCGAGGCCGTCTTCAAGGCGGTACCCGATCAGCTCAAGACCGCGATCTCTGTGGGCATCGGCCTGTTCATCGCGCTCATCGGCCTGGTGGATGCCAAGATGGTGCGCCGCGGCGGCACCCCTCTGGAGCTGGGCCTGGGCGGATCCCTTCAGGGCTGGCCGGTCATTGTCTTCCTCTTCGGCCTCTTCCTCATGGTGGTGCTCTACGTGCGCAAGGTCCGCGGCGCCATCCTCATCGGCATCGCCTCGGCCACGGTCCTGGCCATCATCATCGACGCCTTCGCCCACCTGGGCCCCTTCAACGACGACCCGGAGAAGGGCCCCCTCAACCTCACCGGCTGGTCCCTGTCCGAGCCGCACCTGACCGGTTTCCCGGTGGACCTGCCGAGTCTGTCGACGTTGGGCCACTTCAGCCTGCTGGGCAGTGTCCATAAGGTCGGGATCGTCTCGGTGATCCTCCTGGTCTTCTCCCTGCTGCTGGCCGACTTCTTCGACACGATGGGCACCATGGTCGCCATCGGCGCCGAGGGCGACCTGCTCGACGAGCACGGCAACCCGCCCAGGACCCGCGAGATCCTTGTTGTCGACTCCCTGGCCGCCATTGCCGGCGGTGTCGGCGGCGTCTCCTCGAACACCTCCTACGTGGAGTCCGCCGCAGGCGTGGGGGAGGGGGCTCGTACGGGCCTGGCCTCGGTGGTCACCGGCTGCATGTTCGCGCTGTCCATGTTCTTCGCCCCGCTGGTCAAGATGGTTCCCTACGAGGCGGCCACCCCCGGCGCTCGTCGTCGTCGGCTTCCTCATGATGATGCAGGTGACCGACATCGACTGGGAGTCCCCGGAGATCGCGCTGCCAGCCTTCCTGACCATCATCATGATGCCCTTCTCCTACTCGATCACCAACGGTATCGGGGCCGGCTTCGTCGCCTATCTGGTCATCGAGGTGGCCCAGGGACGGGCCCGCAGGATCCACCCGCTCATGTGGGCGGCCTGCGCGATGTTCGTCGTCTACTTCACCCTCGCCCCGATCAAGGCGATTCTCGGCGTCTCCTGACGGGGACGGACTGCGCCTGCTGGACGCGGAGGCGGTCTCTCATTGAGCGCCGACGGCGTGGGTGTCCAGATCTGCAGCAAAGGCCTCTGAGCAGCCTTGTTCCTTCGGAAGTAAACCGCATGATTTCGCGGTTCTTGTTGACGGGGCGAGTGCGCTGGAGCCCCCTTTGCTGCAGATTTGGACACTCCCACCGTTCCAAGGCCCTTGTTATGTCTTTGGACTTGGGTGACGGTTCTGTGTCAGGACATTGGTGACACTTCGGTGGGTTCTGGGGGTGACACTTGTGGTCTGAGATTGAGTGGTGAGCTCTGATAAGAACCGTTGTGTTGATCCTCGTGTCCGTCTGGCGATCGCCCAGTGGCCTGATGACGCGCCCGTGGGGCGGTGACGACGTTCTGCGCTGAGCACTCCATCTCACGCAAGACGTTCCCACGTCCTGCGGCGCCGAGCCCGCCTGGAGGGGCCGGCGGCGGTGCTTGAGCCCCGGTCGCGTCGCCCACGCTCCAGCCCGGCCCGTCTGCCCGAGGCGGTGCGCTCCCAGGCCCTGGAGGTGCGGGCGGCCCTGGAGCGCTCAGGCCTGGACCACGGCCCGATCAGTGTGCACGACAAGATGGCCTCCATGGGGCTGAAGGCACCCTCACCGGCGTGGCTGGCCCGGCTCTTCCGCATGACCAGGGGGTGGCTCGCTCCGAGCCGTCCAAGAGACCACGGGCGACCTGGAGACGGTTCGTTTACCCCGCCCCCAACGCCTGCTGGCAGCTCGACGCCACCGAGTACGTCATCACCCAAGGACGCAAGGTGGTCATCTTCCAGCTCCAGGACGACCACTCCCGCCTGGCGGTGGCCTCCCTGGTCGCCTCGAGCGAGACCAGCCAGGCCGCCATCGACGTCTTCGACAAAGGCGTAGCCGCCCGGGGTGTGCCCCAGCGTCTGCTGACCGACAACGGCATCGCTCTTAACCCCAGCCGAAGAGGCTGTACCGGACGCCTGGTGGAGCACGTGCGCTCTCTCTGGGGGTCGAGCCCATCACCTCCAAGCCCTACCACCCCACCACCCAGGGCAAGAACGAGCGCTTCCACCAGACCCTGTTCCGCTACCTGGACCAGCAGCCCCTGGCCGCCTCCATCGCCGAACTTCAGGATCAGGTAGACCGCTTCGACCTCGTGTACAACACCCAGCGCCCCCACCAGGGCCTGCCCGGGCGCATCACCCCGCAGCAGGCATGGGACGCCACCGAGGTGGCCCAGGCACCCCGACCGGACCACGACACCGCCCCCATCACCCCAGGAGGCCCAGACCCTCAGCAGCACACCACCGCACGGCGCCGGGTGCATCGGCACAAGCCCATCGGTGCCACCGGCCAGCGCGAGCTGACCATCACCCGCAACGGCACCGTCCACATCGGTGGCATCGCGTTCCTGGTCAACCGCCACCTGGCCGCCTCCACGGTCATCGCGATCTGGGACACCAGCACCATCACCTTCGCCGACACCCACGGCGAGGTCCTGATCCAGTACACCTGGCCGCCCCAAGGCACCACCTACGTCTCCCACCACCCACCCGACCCCACCAACCAACGCGGAGGCCGCGGCCGCAAGAGACCCTAACTGTCACCCATGTCCCGACACACCAAACGTCACCGAAGTCCTGACACAGAACCGTCACCCATGTCCCGAGACATCACACCCGTGTGAGGTCCTCCGCCCCTCTTAACCTGCCCCTCACGTCCTGTTACAGGGAGCCGCTTCGCGTATCTCGGTGTCCACTGGGGGATGGTGAGCCGTGCTCCACCTCCACGACCCCTCGAGCGACGTGGTGTCCAGGCAGCGCCCATGTCCGCTGTGTGGACACTGGTCGCTATCAACTCGGTGCTTTGAGCAGCAATCCTCGCGCTCCTACCTCCCCGGGTGTGATGGGGCCGTGGTCCTACCCCACGACGGTGCGAGCCTCTGACGCGGTGGTTGAGTGTTCACCATTGGTTGAGGATGGTGGGGTAGGTGTCGGGGTGCCTGAGGTGAAGATGGCTCCGTTGCCTGCGGTGTGGTTGTGGTGGCCAGCTGGGCGGCTCGTTGGTAGTGGGGTGAGTCGGAGGCGAAGAACATCTTCCAGCCCGGGACGTAGAGGAAGGGGTAGGGCCCGTCCCGGTTGAGGTTCCTGACCGGGTGGCCTTTGCGAGAGAGGGCTCCGATGGTGTTGGGCGCGAAGATGGTGGCGGTGGTGTGCATGAGGGTGTTAGCCAGGTCCTCGCTGGCGTCCAGGGAGGTCCTGAGCGCCTGGCCGATCATGAGGCTGATGCTGGCGCTGCCTGGGGTGGGCGTGTTGAAGTACAGTTCGAGCTTGTTGCCCTTGGCTGATCTGTCCGGAGAAGGCCGGGTGCCAGGCCGAAGTCGGGGTCGTCGGAGATGACTGTACGCCGTGGATGTAGTGGAGGAGGTGGTCCTGGGTGATGGGTGGGGACTGCTCGGCTTCCTGGGGTCTGTCGGCGGTGGGGCGCCACAGGTCCAGGAGGGGTGCAGGGGCCTGACCTGCTGGATCCACTCCCACACGCGCCTGCCTTCCGAGACTGGGTCACCAAGAGCCCTCCAATCAAATCCGAAACTCCATTCCATGGTCGTCCTTTCCTCGTGGTGCTGACTGATTAAGATGTTAGTTGGGGGCTGTGTGGATGAGCTCGATCTCGGCGGGGAACTTGCCCCAATCCTGTTTGTCTCTGAGGGTGTCGAATGTGTATTTGTCTGCGATGTGCCATTGGATGGGTGTGTCGGTGCCGGTGGCTCGTAATGGCCTTGACCTGGTCCTCTGGCTTTGTCGATGAGTCCTTTTCTTGACGCGTTTCAATTCTCCCGTCACTGGGTCGGTCCTGCGAGTGCTTTCTGGTTCCCTCGACCAGTCTCCTTTAATGAGTGGGTCGTAGCCGGGGCCTTTGGCGTCGACGAGGGCGAAGCCGTTGTAGCCGTCGAACTCGACGCCGTTGACGATGTAGGAGTGCTCGATGGGGACGCCGGTGACCTGCTCCTCATAGGCCTGGGAGCGCGGCGATCCGTAGTTCTTGCCGGGGCCCCAGGTGCCGACTCCGCCGTCGGAGCGTCCGGGTCTGGGGGTGCGCAGTCCGGGTTGGTGGATACCGGCGCGGGGGTTGAGGCCCCTGCTGGCCTGTGCTCGGCTGAAGCGACGTGCGGCTTTGGTTGCGGCGGCTTCTTCTCGGGCGAGAGTGCGTGCGGTTCTGGCGGCTTTGCCGGCGCCGCGGAGGGCTTTGCCCCCGGGGATGATCGCCGCTGCGGCCAGGCTGGCGTCGGTGATGACTTGGAGGTCGTTGTGGGTGTCCAGGTAGTGGCCGGTGGTGCCCCAGGGGTCGCGCATGAGGTGGGCGGTGGGGCGGGCGGCGTCCAGGGCAGTGGCGATTCCGAGTCCCACGCTGAAGGCCAGGCCAAGGGAACCCCCGGACAGGAAGACGGCGGCGGCACCGATGAGGACCAGGGCGGCCTTCTCAGTGGGGCTCATGGATTCCCAGACCGCCCCGAGCATATCCAGGATGCCGGCGGCAACCAGAAGGTGGCGACGAGACTCATGAAGGATGCCCGCGTAAGAGGCTCGGTGCCTCATGTAGGACTGCCCGCGAAGCTCGTGGACCGTGGTGGGCATGGGAAGTGGGTTGTCGATGCAGGCCAGGGCCGAGATCACGGGAAAGTACGCCAGGGTGTACACCAGGGCGTCGAAGAAGGACAAGGGATGGATCCTTGATGAGGTCTGCGCAGTCACTGGCTGGAGTCGGGACAACGCGCGCCGACGCCTGGTGGCCGCAGCCAAGCGCCCACCGGGTCGCCGAAAGTCGGCGGAGCGCAGGGCTAGAGCCCGCAGGTACTCCTACGACGCCTTGAAGGTGCTCCAGCGAGTGTGGGCCGCCAGCGGCGGGCAGTGCGGCAAGTACCTCAAGGAGTCCATGCCGGTGCTGCTGGACCTGCTGGAGGCGAGCGGTGAGCTCGACGACGAGCCGCGCTACACCCCAGCCGTCAGAGACGAGCTGGTGGCCATGAGTGCGGCGACCATTGACCGCTACCTCGCCCCGGTGCGGGCTACCGAGCAGCTGCGGGGCAAGTCGACGACCAAGGCCGGTCCGTTGCTGCGCAGCTCCATCAAGATCCGCAAGGCCGGTGACGAGATCGAGGCTGAACCTGGGTTTTTCGAGGTCGACACCGTCGCCCACTGCGGGCCGACCCTCAAAGGAGAGTTCACCCGGACTGTGAACATGACCGACGTGCTCACGGGGTGGACCTTCACTCGCTCAATCCGAAACAACGCTGAGAAGCACATCATTTCCGCCCTGGACGCCGCCGTGGGATGCGTCCCGTTCCCCGTTTTGGGCATGGACTTCGATAACGGCTCAGAGTTCATCAACCACAGCGTGGTGCGCTGGGCCGGGGACTTGGACATCTACTTCACCCGCTCACGCCCCTACAGGAAGAACGACCAGGCCACCATCGAGTCGAAGAACAACCACCTGGTGCGCCGCTACGCCTTCTACTACCGCTACGACACCAGCGAGGAGCGCGAGGTCCTGGGCCGTCTCTGGGAGCAGGTCAACGTCAAGCTCAACTTCCTGACCCCCACCCGCAAGCCCATCGGATGGGGCACCGATAAGGCCGGTAGGCGTAAGCGCCTCTACGACGCTCCTCGTACCCCATTGGACCGGCTGCTGGACACCAGCGCCCTGACCAAGGCCCAGAAGACTGACCTGGTCTCGTACCGCAACCAGCTCAACCCCGCCTCTATCACCCGCCGCATCATCGAGCTCCAGGACGTTCTCATCCGCCTGGCCAAGGACAAGACCGACCAGCTCTACCTCGCCCAGTTCCCAAGCATCCTGCCCGACGTCCACAAAGGCGTACGAGTCAGGAAAGCCTCTAACCACCCCTCAACTTGGCGGGCATTCCTACATGAGGCACCGAAGACACTTCGCGGGCACCTTGACATGAGGCACCCCGGGTGGGCAGCCCGATCAGGCGCTGGTTGAGCTCAGTCACCAGAGGCGGCACGACGGAGTAGATGATCCAGGCTCCGGCCAGGGCCGCCGCTGCGGCCAGGGCCGAGGTGGCCCAGCGGTGGGTGCCGGCGTCGAGCTGTCGGCGTGCAGCCAGGTCGCGGGCGATGCGGTGCTCTGCCCAGGTCTGCAGGAACAGGCGGGGTCGGCGGGTGGTGGCCGCCTGAGCCAAGGCGAGCCTGACCAGGTGCCCCAGCTCTGGCGGCGGCCGCCGCCTCGACGACGTCGGCGCCCCACCTGCCGGCAACGCCGCCAGGCAGGCCCTGGGGTGCGCTCGGTCCGCCACCCGGTCCGGCAAGTGCACGCGCGTAGCTGCCCAGGCGCATCACCCGGGCATCCAGGAGGATCGCGACGACCAGCATCACCAGGAGCATCCAGCCCCGGCCCTGACCAGAACCAGCCATGCTGCTAGTAGTCCCGACGATCGGCCAGGGCGGCTCGCCGTTGGTGGCGCCCCAGGCCTTGACGACGCGCTCGTCAGTGAACCAGTCGGTGCTCGCGGTCGTGGCGTTGGTCGCCATGTGGTCGACCATCGTCACCCATAGCACGCCCGGGGGCAGGCCAAGAGCCGCACAGCGCAGGGCGACCCCAATGGCGGGGTGGTGGTGCCTGGCTCGCCACCACAAGTGCCGCGCCAAGCCGATGCTCACGGCAACCAGGCCGGTGACAATGGCGTGCCCCGCATAGGTCACCGCCCCCGGGAACTCGTCGGAGAACGGCCAGAGGCTGAAGGTGGGAAGATGCGTGCACTTGACGACTCCCGCAGGGTCCTCTGGGCATATCGCCTTGGACAACTGCATCCCCGGGGTGTTTCCGACGATGTACGCCAGACGCCGTGCGACCTCCTCGACCGCCGTGAAGCCCGCTCCGCAGGCGACCCCCAGGACGAGCCAGTCCTGAATGAGCAGCCGGCGTACCCGCCCCGGGGCGATGACTGCCACCAGACAGATGGGGGCGAGCTTGGACAGCTCCTCGACGACGCCGGCGATTACGACCTTTGAGGCCGCATGGCTCACTGCCACTCCCGCAGCGGCGGCGACCTGGAAGGAGAGCCACCCAATGACCCCGGCCCATGGCATGGACAGGGCGAAGATGCCCGAGGTCATGCCCCAGGAGACGGTCTTGCCCCGCGCGAGCCAGAAGCAGGCCGCCACGATCCAGAAGCAGCCGATCCAGGCGCCCAGCGCTGTCCGGGCCAGTGGGGATACGGCCAGCGTCACCGCCACGATCAGCAGGCTCACCCAGGTCAGCACCATCCGGATCCGCATCAAGATGCGGAAGGCCCGAAGCTGCAGAAGGAAGCCGCCCAGGCGCTCCTACCACTCCAGGCGGACCGGTGCCCCGTCCAGGTTCAACGAGGACGCGGCCGGACGGTCAGTGGAAGGAGACACCGAAGCGGGCCGGAGGCGCCTGGGTTGTGGCAACTGGCGCGGCCTTGCGGGCTGCACGGGACTCGTCGTCGGTTGTGCAGGTTTCGTCGCCGTCGCCTGTGCGGGCATCAGCCCGTACTGCCCCGACGACGCCGGGACCGCCGCAGGGGCAGGAGGTACAGCGCCGGCCGGAACACCTCCTGGTGGCGCTACTCGTCCATACCCGGGCGCCGCCGTCGGCCCGGATGAGTGGTCCGTATGGGCGTCGCCGGAACCCGGCATGATCCCGTACGACGCACCCGACGCGCCGCCATGGCCACTAGGACCCTGCGCCCCGGGCGCTGGTGCGACAGACCGACCCGCCTCCGCAGGTCCTGCCAGGGGCTCTGGCGTGAGCCCACCTGGTGCAGACGGGTACGGGGAGGTGCTGCCCGGTGCCGCCGGCGGGACCGACCTGGGCGCTTCGAGAACGGCAGACCCCTCCTCGACGGGGACGTCCCCGTCGGGCGGCGCCGGCGCCGCATGCCGTCCCTGTCTGGGCCGTTCCGGAGCCGCATGCCGCCCCCGGGACCGTCGCTCCTGTTCAGGCCCCTGGCCGTACGAGCCCGGCACATATCCCTGGCCGTTACCGTTCAACGTCCGCCCCTCTCTCATGCGCCGTTCAGCGGCGTGACCAGTTTGTTACCAATCGGCTAGGAGAGTGGCGGTTTTCCGCAATCCCGCTTCCTTCTCCGTCGTCAGGGGTAGCGCCCACCATGGGGAATCGTTGGCGCCTCTAGGGCTACCCTTCTCAGACGGGGCGTTTGTCGCCTGGGCGGCACCGTCCGGCACCACCCCTGACACTCGTCAACCCGCCCCACGTCTTCACCACTTCAGGACATGACCCGCACGACTTCCGCACGCAAACCCAGCAGCGGCATCTTCGCCTCCTTGAGATTCCACAACTACCGGATCTGGTTCCTCTCCGCCCTCGTTGCCAACACCGGGACCTGGATGCAGCGCGTGGCCCAGGACTGGCTGGTGCTGCGCGTCCTCACCAACGACTCCGCCACCGCCACCGGCCTGACCACGGCCCTGCAGTTCCTCCCCATGCTCCTGCTCTCCGCCCACGCCGGCCTCGTCGCCGACCGGGTCGACCAGCGCAGGTTCCTCATCCTCACCCAGAGCGCCATGGGCCTGGTCTCCGCCGTCGTCGCCATCGACGTCCTGGCCGGCACCGCGCGCCTGTGGCACGTCTACCTGGCCGCCTTCCTCGGGGGCCTCGCCGCCGCCTACGACGCTCCGGCCCGCCAGACCTTCGTGGCCCGGATGGTGCCCGCCGAGCACCTGTCCAACGCCGTGGGCCTCAACTCCGCCTCCTTCAACGCCGCCCGGCTCCTGGGGCCGGCGCTCGCCGGCGTCGTCATCACCTGGGTGGGTGCCGGCTGGGTCTTCGCCGTCAACGCCGCCACCTTCCTCTTCCCGGCCGCCGCCCTGGCCGCCATGCGCGTGAGCGAGCTCGTGGACATGCCCCGCGCCCAACGTGCCGCCGGACAGCTCCGTGAGGGCCTGGTCTACCTGCGCGGCCGCACTGATCTCGTCGTCATCATCGCCGTGGTCGCCGTCGTCTCCATGCTCACCCTCAACTTCCAGGTCACCATGGCGGCCACCGTGCGCACTGTCTTCCACCTGGAGTCCGACGCCTACGGCACTGTCTCCTCGGTCTTCGCCATCGGGTCCCTCTCCGGTGCCCTGTGGGCGGCCAGGCGCCGCAGCCCCCGCCCGCGTACGGTCGTGGTGGCGGCCTTCGCCCTGGGAGTCTTCTCCCTCCTGCTGGCCGTCATGCCCACCTACCTGACTTTCACCCTCATGACGATCCCGGTGGGCCTGTGCGTCCTCACGCTCCTGACCAGCGCCAACCAGACCGTGCAGATGACCACCGAGCCGTCCATGCGCGGCCGGGTCCTCAGCATCTACATGATGTTCTTCCTGGGGTCGACGCCGGTTGGGGGCCCGCTCATCGGCTGGGTGGCCGATGCCTGGGGACCGCGCATCGCCATCGCGGTCGGCGGCCTGAGCGCTGTCCTCGCCGCCCTGGTCGCCGCCGCCTGGAGCTACAGGCACTGGAACCTGTCCCTGCACTACTCCTCCACCCGCCCCTACCTCAGGACCGCCTCCAAGGCGCCGGAAGCTCCGCGGCAGCCTCCGGAATCGGAGGGCCGGAGCGACGCCGACGTCGACTGACGGAATCGGTCGAGAGCCGGCTGAGCCGCTGGACGAGCAATACGCACGCTACCTGTCGCGCATCTTCGAGGCGCTGGGGAGTCCTCCCCAGGCGAGGATCGGCGCGCCTTCAGACAGTGTTGGCGGACCTTGCGGCGCGCCGATTATCCTTTCAAGAAGCGCGGCGCAACGAAGAAGTCCCTTTCCGGACTCGAGCGGTCGCGGTAACCCACCTCAAGCAGGAGCCCACCTCATGAGCGAGCTGATCGACACCACCGAGATGTACCTCAAGACCGTCTATGAGCTTGAGGAGGACGGCGTTCCACCGCTGCGCGCCCGCATTGTCGAGCGCCTCGACCACTCTGGGCCCACGGTCTCCCAGACGGTGGCGCGTATGGAGCGTGACGGCCTTCATCAAGGTCGCCGACGACCGCTCCCTCGAGCTCACCGACGAGGGCCGCCGGCGGGCCACTGAAGTGATCCGCAAGCACCGGCTTGCTGAAAGGCTGCTCCTGGACGTCATCGGCTTGGACCGCCGGCTCGTCCATGAGGAGGCATGCCGTTGGGAGCACGTGATGAGTGAGCAGGTCGAGGGACGCCTGGCCAGCATCCTTGACGACGTCTCCACCGATCCCTTCGGTAACCCCGTCCCGCCGCAGACGGCTGAGCACCCCCGTCCCTCCGCCGATGAGGTCAGTGCGGAACGGCTTGCCAGTCGTGAGACCACGACCGCTGTCGTCAGCCGCATCGGCGAGCCGATCCAGGCCGATGCCGAGCTCATCGCCGCCCTCGAGGATGCGGCGATCACGGCCGTGCCCAGGTGGAGCTGCGTGTCAGTGCCGGCGGGGTCCGGCTCGTCGGCGCCTCTGGTGATCCCGTCGTCCTGTCCGACGACGTCGCCCGTCATCTCTTCGTGCGGCGCTGAAGCCTCGACGAAAGTGTTCTCTGCCAGAACCCTCAGAGAACCCTGAAAACAGCCTGTGCAGGCGAGGAGATCCGGCTGGCGTCCCGCATTCCACATATCGGAATGCGGGACGCTGTTCTGTGGTCCATGTCATGACTAAGCGACCTCCCTCACTGAGGGTTCCTCCGAACTGAGGGTAGAGAAGTTGCGGCAACGACTCGATAGGAGGTTGCGATCTTCCCGCGAAATAACGCCATTCTCACCATTAGGTTGGTATGGCTTGTTGGACGGAAGTCCCTAAAGTCGTGTGGAGGAAAACGAAAAATCTCGCATGGTGTCCCGGCTCACAAGAGTGTGTGACACCTGGCCGTGACGAAGCGTCGGTCTGTCATGTCAGCGTTCAGGTCGTTGCCGCAGACAACCGTCTCGGTGGCGTCTCGGATCGGGGCTTAGTCCTGCCACTCGATCTGAGGCAAGTGGAACCAACAACTCAAGTGGCAGGAACGGGGGAACCAACTACCGGTCGCCCAGGCGGACAGCCGAAGCGGCCTTAGGGGTGAAAGCCCGCATCTGCGGGCCGGACGTCTCCAGTCCGAACCCGACAGCTCACCTCGTCGGCTCAACAGGAGAAAGCATTCATGTCCTCACGCACCATCGACGTCACCGCAAAGCCACCCGCGCCCTTACCCCACTGGATGACTTTGCTCCCACCGCGCGCCGAGGTCTGGCGGTCGCCGCATCGTCCGGTCTTGCCCTGACCATGATCGCCTCCGGCGCCAACGCCGCAGGCCACAGCGAGGTCACCTCCTCTGGAACCATTGAGGCTTCTGGCGTGACCCCTGGGTCGGAATCCTCGCCGCCAACGCTCGCGAGGCCCTGGCCGCCAAGCAGCAGATCACCATCGCCCAGGCCAACTGGGTCACCGAGGCTGCTCCGCAGGTTGAGGCCGTTGCCCCGGCCGCTCCCGAGGCGCCCGCCGCTCCCGAGGCCCCGGCTGCTGAGGCTAAGGCCGAGCAGAGCACCGACAACGCCGGTGCCGCCGCTGCTACTGAGGCTAAGGCCGACCAGGGCTCCGACGCTGCTGCCGCTGACACGCAGGCCGCTCAGACCACTCAGGCCTCGACCCCCGCGCCGGCCGGCACCTCCAACTCCTCCGTCGTGGCCATTGCCATGCAGTACGTGGGCTCTACGTGTGGGCGCCTCCGGCCCGAACGCCTTCGACTGCTCCGGCTTCACCTCCTACGTGTACTCGCAGGTCGGCATCAGCCTGCCCCGTACCTCCGGTGAGCAGGCAGTGGCCGGCACCCAGGTGTCCGCTTCTGAGGCTCAGCCCGGCGACCTCGTCGCCTGGCCCGGCCACGTCGGCATCTACGCCGGTGACGGCAAGGTGATCGACGCCGGTGACGAGTCCACCGGTGTTGTCTACCGCGAGATCTGGGGCTCCCCTGACCTTCGTCCGCGTCGGCTGATCTCAGACGCTGGAGTCCTTCCGTGAGGGGTGGGCGCCGTAAGGCCCCCACCCCTCACGGCATGTCGGGGGAGGTGTAGACGGCTGTCAGGGTGGTTCGTGTGAGCAAAACGAAGACAGGCCTTTCATGTGGTGGTCCCCACACCCCTTTTCGAGGCAGAATGTTCCTTGGGTCGCAGACCGTATCTCAAGAAAGGGCAGATCCCATGACCGATGGCAATGTCATCCTCGTCGGAGTCGATGGTTCACCCGAGTCCCTGGCGGCAGTGGACTGGGCTGTTGCGCGCGCCGAGCGCCAGGGCTGGCGCGTTCACATCCTGTGCGCCTACTCTCTGCCCTCCTTCACCACCGCGTCCCTCGACGGCGGCTACGCGGCGCTCGACGACTCGGCCATCAGGTCGGGTGCCCAGGCCGTCATTGACGAGGCCGTCGAGCGCGTCAAGAAGACCGGCGTGGCTGTGACCTCCTCCCTGGAGACCGGGGACCCGGCCGGCGTCCTCGTCGACCTCTCCGAGGAGGCCACCCTGGCCGTCGTCGGTACCCGTGGAGGCGGTGGCTTCGCAGATCGCCTCCTGGGAACCGTCTCCTCCGCCCTGCCCGCGCACAGTCACTGCCCGGCCGTCGTCGTGCCCCAGCGCACCGAGGGGGCCGACTACACGCCCGTGCGCCGCATCGTCGTCGGGGTCGACGGATCCTCCTCTGCCCGCAAGGCTCTCAAGTGGGCCGTCACCGAGGCGGAGGCGTGGGGCGCCGAGCTCACCGCCATCGCCGCCGTCCCGATGGCCTCCGGAGCCGGAGCGCTCGCCTGGCTGCCGGCCGCCGTCGACCGAGAGCAGGTCCTCGCCGACGTCCGCTCCGGGCTGGACCGGGCCATCAACGAGGCCCTTGAGGGCCATGAGGGCGTCACCGTTCGCCGTCACGCGCTGGACGGCAACCCGGCCGAGCTCCTGGCCGAGTTCTCCACCGCCGTGGACCTCGTCGTCGTCGGCTCGCGCGGACGCGGGGGCTTCTCCGGACTCCTGCTGGGCTCCACCAGCCAGGCCGTCCTGTCCCACGCCTCGTGCCCCGTGCTGGTGGCGCCCTCGCAGCACGTCAGGGGGGAGCGTCGTACGTCACGCACCTCCACCCCGTGGGGTCGCGCCTGAGAATGATTCCGCTGCGGCGAGCGTGAGCCGGCTCGCCGCAGCGCCACCCCGGTGCTCGAGTGGCCATGGGTGGGCCGATCCGCTGGTAGTCTTCCGCTCAGGCCCTCGTAGCTCAGGGGATAGAGCACCGCTCTCCTAAAGCGGGTGTCGTTGGTTCGAATCCAATCGAGGGCGCGGACACCGGCCAGTCCCGGTCGGCTTCCGCCGCCGGCGGTGGGCCGCTGGCGCACTCAGCGCCGGCTGAAGGTGGCCCTTCCCCACCGGTACCGGCTCATGGGCGAGCCACGCGCCCGGTGCGTCTCCATGCGCAAGTGTCGATCGGCCCTATATCTTGAGCGTATGACGCCTTCGTTCTTCTCCTTCGGCCGCAAGCGGCGCGATGCTGCCCTCCGGGAGGATGAGCGCAAGGGTGCTAGAGCCTCGGTCGGATCGGATCAAACCGCGAGCCGACGGCGTTTCGCCGCTGACCTGGGGGCCCTGGCCGCGGCACCGAGCACGCCCGAGCCCGCCCTGAACCGGCGCCCCGGCCCCTGTGCGCCCGCGCCCGCACCGCCACTGAGCGAGGCGGACGTCGAGCGGCGCGAGCGCATTGATGCGGCCCTGTCCACCTGGCGCAGCCAGCTCGTGGATCTGGGAGGCGTGGCGAGCCTGGATGACATCACTCTGCTCGACGGCGTCGTCGATCTCACGGCCGCGCACCCCTCGGGCCTGGCCCAGCTCTACGCCGGACGCCCCACCCACCTGTCCAGCATCGTGCGCGAGCGCAACGCCCTGGGCGCGGCCCGCCAGTCCCTGCGGGAGGTCTCCGCCCGCACGGACGTCCTGGCCCGCCAGTTCGGCGTCGCACCGGTCTACCTGGCCATCGGGGTGGCCACCTGGAACGAGACGGTTCCCGAGGACGGAGAGGAGGACGACTCCATCCACCTCGTCGACAGCGCCTCGCCGGAGGCGGACCTGACCGCCCAGATCCCGCACGTCGAGCGCATCGCCGCCGAGCACGCCGCCCGCAACGCCCTGGCCGCCGCCGGCCTCACCGTCCCCGAGGTCCCCTCGGGGCCCCGCGTGCGCACCGTCAACGCCCCGTCCTGCTGCGCCCCGTCCGCTTGACCAGCGCCACCGCGGACGCCACCCTCACCCTCGATCCCACGATCGAGGTGAACCCGGTCCTCACCCGCGCCCTGCGCCGCTACCAGTGCACCACCGACATCGGTGACATCGCCCGTGCGGCTCTGTCCTCGGCGGGGATTCACGCCCAGGTCCGCCCTGGCCCGCATCGGAGCCCTGGGCCGCCAGTACCTGCCCGGTTTCGAGATCCATGAGCGTCTCGTCGTCGGCGCCTTCGTCCACCCCGGTCAGGCGCTGGTCGAGGACTTCGACGCCGTGCTGGAGCGCTCGCGCACCTCCGCCCTGGTCGCGGCCATCGCCGGAGACGAGGGGGCTCGCGAGGCCCTCAGTGTCCAGCTGCCCCCGCCCGTCCCCACCGACCGGGTCCCGGGGGCCGAGCGTGGTGTGGGGGACCTGGAGCCTGCCCAGCTCGATGTCATCGAGGCGGTGGGCACCGGGGCGAGCTTCCTCATCGATGCACCTCCCGGCTCCGACGTCGCCGGAGCCCTGGCCGCCGTCTTCGCCGACGCCGCCGCCTCCGGGCGCACCGTGCTGCACGTGCCCGCCACCAGTGCCGATGGGCACGCCGTCGCGGCCGCCCTGCGTGAGGAGGGCCTGGGATCCATGGTCTTGGACCTCACCGAGGACGCCGCCTGGCGCCAGCACGCCTCCGAGGGCATCCGTGAGAGCCTGGGAGTTCAGCCGCCCCAGCTCGACGTCGCCGGGATCATCTCCCTGCGCGACCGGCTCACCACCGTCCGCTCCCGCCTGGACCGCTACGTCAGCGCCCTGCACCGGCCCCGCGATCCCTGGTCGGTCTCCGCCTACGAGGCCCTCCAGAAGCTCGCCGAGCTCACCAGCCGTCGCGACCGGGCCACCACCCGGGCCCGCATCGACGCCGAGCACCTGGGCGGGCTGGACGAGGACGGCAGGGAGCGGGCCCTGGCCCTCCTGCACCGCGGGCACGTCCTGGGGCTGTTCACCCCAGAGGTCGCCACCAGCGCCTGGAACGGGATCCCGGTGGCCGACATGGACGAGGCCACCGACGCGCTCATCCACCTGCGGGCCCTGGCCAACGACCTGCTGCCCACCATCCAGGAGCACACGGCCACGGTCGCTCGCACCACGGGCCTGAGCCGGGCCCGCAACCTGGGCCAGTGGATCGAGCAGCTCGACATGTTCGACGGCGTGCGCGAGTCCCTGGACGTCTTCCTGCCGGAGGTCTTCGAGCGCTCCGCTGCCGACATGGTCATCGCCACCGCCTCCAAGCGCTGGCGCGACGACCGGGGTATCCACATGGACGGCTCGCGGCGCCGGCGTTTCACGCGCCAGGCCAATGACCTGGTGCGGCCGGGCCGCGTCGTCGACGACCTGCACGCAGAGCTGGTCAGGTACAGCGCCGCCGTGAGGTGTGGCGCCGACACGACCCGACGGCGGTTGGCCCCGTCTGCCCCAGGGGTTGGACGAGATGCGCCGCACCGCCGGTCGGGCGCGCGGCGCCGTTACCGAGATCCAGCCGCTGCTGGCGCGCGCCGAGGACTCGCCGGTGCTCATGGACATGCCCCTGGAGGACCTCCTGGAGCTGGCCCGCTCGCTGGCCGCCGATGATCTCACCGCTCAGAAGCTCCCCGAGGTCAACCGCATCCGCACTGACCTCGAGGAGATGGGACTGAGCGACTTCGTAGCCGACATGGCCTCCCGGAGCGTCGAGGACGAGCAGCTCGAGCCCGAGCTCACCTACTGCTGGTGGTCCTCGCTGCTGGCCCAGACCCTCGCTGCCGACCCCGACCTCGGCGGCCTCGATGCGCGGGCCCTGTCCCAGATGGCCGTCTCGCTGCGGGAGCTCGATGCCGCTCACACGCGTTCCCTGTCCGGCCCCGTGGCTCAGGCCTGCGCCCGCAGGGTGCGCGCCGCCGTCGAGCAGGACAAGGCCGATGCCCGACGCCCTGTACATCGCGCTGGCCCGCGAGGACGGCGTCCCGCTGCGCGAGATCATCGACGCCCACCCCATGGCGCTGCTGGCCCGGCCGATCTGGATCGTTCCGCCCACGCTCGTGCTCCAGATCTTCTCGCCGACGGCGGTGGTGGACCTGGCCGTCCTGGATGCCTCCACGCCCATGCCGGTTCCGCAGGTGCTGCCGGCCTTCGTGCGCGCCGAGCAGGTTCTCGTCGTCGGCGACTCCCGGCGCGCGACGACGGGCCTGGCCGCCGAGCTCGGCCCGCTTTGCCCACCCGCACCCTGCCAACGGCCCGCAACAGCCTCGACGCCGGTATCGCCTCCTTCCTGGCGGCCAACGGCTACGAGGGCGTCGTGGAGGCCGTTCCCTCTCCACCGGGGAAGGGCTACCTGACTCTGGAGCTCGTGGACGGCAAGGGGATGCCGGCTCCCGGGCAGACCGCGGTCGAGACCGTGGAGGCCGAGGTCTCCCGCGTCGTCGACATGGTCATCGACCGGGCGCTGACCCGGCCCGAGGAGTCGTTGGGCGTCATCGCCCTCAACCGGCTGCACGCCGACGCCCTGCGCTCGGCCATCACCCGGGCGTCCGCCGGCGCCCCGGCTCTGGAGGAGTTCTTCGCCCCCGGTGCCGTCGAGCCCTTCACCGTGGTCGAGCTGGCCGAGGCCCGCGCTCTGCGGCGCGACCACATCATCATCTCGGTGGGCTACGCCAAGACCCCGCACGGGCGTACCATCCACAACTTCGGCCCCGTCTCCGACCACAGCGGCATGGTGGGACTCGTCGAGGCCCTGTGCGCCTCGCGAGGCAGCACCCAGGTGGTCTCCTGCCTGGCCGCCGGCGACATCGATCGCGACCGCCTGCGCGCCCCCGGAGCGCGCCTGCTGCGTGAGGTCCTGGCCCGGGCCGAGGACGCCTCCCAGACGGGCAACTCCGCAGGCAAGGTGCCCGACCGGCTCCTGGTGGACCTGGCCGAGCACCTGTGGCGCAAGGGCCTGTCCGTCGTCCCCCGCTACGGGACCGACGGCGGCGTGCGGATCCCACTGGCCATCGGCCACCCCGACTACCCCGACGAGCTGCTCGTGGCGGTCCTGACCGACGACGTCGACTACGTCTCCGAGCCGAGCCTGCGCCGCCGTGACCGCCACCGCGTCGAGCGCCTCGAGAGGCGCGGCTGGCGCGTTCACATGGCCTTCTCCGCCGGAGTGTTCGTGGACCCGGAGGCCGAGGCCAAGGCGGTTGAGGAGCTGGTTCTGGCCGTCCTCGTGGAGCGTCAGGGGGGCGCCGCCCCGCCGATGGAGGCCGTGCCCGAGCGTGTCGACGACTCGGCGCGCGCCGTCCCCGAGGAGCCCGAGCCCGAGCCCGGTGAGGTGCATGAACGCACCGAGCGTCCCCGCATCGCCCAGGGACTGCCCTTGCAGGCCTACTCCGATGACCAGCTCGACGACCTCATGGCCTGGATCCGATCCGATGGCGTGGGCCGCTCCGAGGCCCGGGAGGTCGAGGAGCTGAGGTCCGCCCTCGCCCTGCGCCGCCGCGGCTCGGGTATCGACGCCGTCCTGGCCAATGCCGTCAGGCGCACCCGTTGAGCCGGGTCCGATCGATCTGAGCAACGCAGTGAATGACGGAGCTCCTGAGCGCAGAGGCGCCCGGCACCGTCGCCGGGTCGTCGCCCTGTCCGCCCGGGACCAGGAACGTGTCTCCCGCGGAGAGGATCCCGAGGACCTGGCGAGGGCCGACTACGAGCATGACGCCCTCAGTGGCATCGGGGAAGGGCTCGATACCCCCGAGCCCGGTGGCTCCGGTTCCAATGATGCCCGCCTCAAGCGAGACGTTCCCCCGCACTGGGGCTGATATTGAGCAGCGGCGCGTAATGCCTGCTGACATTCTTTGAGGTGACAGGAAGAGGAATGCGGAAGGCCCCGCCGATCATGAGGATCGGCGGGGCCTTGAGGTGATGCTGCGAATGCGGTTATCGGATTGCGGTGGGACTCACTGCTTAGCGGCGTTGGCGGAGAGCAGGTCGCGGATCTCGGTGAGGAGCTCGACGTCAGTGACCTCCTTGGCCTCCGCCTCGGCCTTCTCCCTGGCCAGGCGCTCCTTGACTTTGTTCATCGGCAGAACAATGGCGAAGTAGACGGCGGCGGCCACGAGCAGGAAGTTCACCACGGCAGTAATGATCGTACCGGGCTGGACGAACTCGGTGGCGCTCGCGGTGAGCTTGAACTGACCGACGGAGTCGAAGTTCGGCTGACCGACGACCTGGCTGATCATGGCCATGATGACATCGGTGATCGCCTTGACGATCGGCGAGAAGGCGGCACCGATGATGACGGCGACGGCGAGCTCGAGGGCGTTGCCCTGCGAAATGAACTCCTTGAATCCCTTGAACATGGCGATCCTTTCGTAGCGGCGCGGGCAGACGTCTGCCGGGGTGCGCCATCGGGGACTGGTAAAAGTGAAGCGCCTTATCATCCGTGTAAGGCACCACAGCGGCATTACGGGCTCAGTGCAATGCCGAGCGTGCTATTCGTAGCCGCACCAACTACCAGAATAGCGCTACCAGCAGGAATAGCCAGTGTGATAAGTGTTACTTTTTTGTTTCCTGTCCATCGACTGTTCTCTCCAGCCTCCTGGATCGCGATCACTCTTGCTCCGGCGCAGAGAACTGTGCTGTGTGCTCCGATTGACGTTGCGGATATTCTTGAGAAAGCTTTGAGAAGACTTCTGAATTCCTGGTGATTGCTGTTCGGGGTGGTGGGGTGATGGTGCGGGTGGGGGCGAGCGAGGGGTCGTTTACCTGGCCCTTTTCCGGGCTGTCCTGCTCGGAGGGGATTTCTGCGCGCTCTTTGGGTCCGTTGCCGGATGAGTCATTCACTGTGCCTTCCTGCGGCTGCGGTGCCTGCGAGGCATCGGCCTGCGGTGTCCAGTCCTCGGGGGCCTGCCCGATGACGTCAACCCTCGCTCCAGGGCGGGCGAGCTCTGCTCCGACGTCGATCGGAACCTGGATCAGGCGCTCGTCGGCTCCGAGCTGCTGAGTCATGTTCCCGCTGGTCATCGAGGTGGTCAGAACGGTACCCGGCTCCAGGGCGATGGCTGCCCGGGTGCCGACCACCTGCTCCTGGGAGGCCAGCCCGGCTTGGGGGAAGCGCCGACGTCGGGAGCCTGCTCGTGGTGACGTCCTGCTCGGCGATGAGCGCTCCGGCGCCGATCGGGCGGGCTGCGACGAGCACCTGGCGGCCTTGTGCGGGGCCCGGGCGCAGGATGCTGAGAGCCACGAGGACCGCTGTCCCCAGGCACACCGCCACGACCAGGTGACGGTGGCGCCACAGCGGGAGCGAGGGACGCCACGTGGCACGTCGCCCGTCGCGGGCCGAGGAGCGAGGGTGGGCTGCGGGCGGTGGACCGGCGGTGGTTCAGTCTCATGTCCCCAGGATCAGGGGTCATCGCGGCTCGGCACCCCGCGCCCGCGGCTCTGTGGACTCGGGGTGCGCCAGCGAGCCCGTGGCCCCCGGGCGCTGATCCCACCTCCCGATGTGGGGTGTGGATCTCTTAGGACTCCGGGGATCTGGCGTGTGCCGGTGAGCCGGCGGCCAGCAGGAACCACTCCTCGGCAGTGATGACGGCGTCCACGGGCTCGTCGTGCTCCTCAACGGGCAGTGGCCCGGCCACCACCTCCTCGGGGTGGATGATCGCGAAGATGTGGGTGCCCGGTGCCCGCAGCGGCAGCATCCGGTCGTACCACCCGCCGCCCTGTCCCAGTCGCCGCCCGTCCCGGTCCACGCAGAGCGCCGGAACGAGGAGAGCCTCTGCCTCGTGCACCGCCTCGGCCGGCAGTGTGGGACCGCTGGGTTCCAAGGGGCGTCTCGGTGCCCGCTCGGCGAGGTCCGCAGACCCCTGGAACCGGCCCCAGCATCGTGCCAGGTGCGGTCCGAGCACCGGCAGCAGTACCTCAACGCCGGCCTCATGAAGCCGTTCCAGCAGCAGTCGGGTGCAGGGCTCGGCGCCCATCGACACGAAGGTCGCCACCGTCGTCGCGCCGGCCACCGCCTCCAGGGCGTGCTCGGTCAGAGCCTCGCAGGCCGCCGTGTGCCCGGAGTCGGGGTGGTGGTGATGGGCGCGGCGGTGCGCCCGCAGCACCTGCGCAGCTCGTCCTTGGCGTCGTCGACCTCGAGTCGGCTCGTATCGGGAAGGTCCAGCGCGCCGGTCGTCATGGGGTCATCTTCGCAGGTGAAGACGCCTCGTGTCTGAACCGTTCGTCCCGGCGGGGCACAACGCGTGTCGTCAACCTGACGGTAACCTGAGTGCCATGAGAACAGTGGCCGAACACCTGGCCGCCTGCCTGGAGATCGCCCAGGCGGCAGCGCCCCTCGACGTGGTCCTTCCCGACGCGGTCGGATGCGTCCTGGCCCAGGACGTCGTCGCCGGAATCGACCTGCCCGCTGTGGATCTGGCCGGCCTGGACGGCTACGCGGTCATCGCCAAGGACGTCGCCGAGGCCGCTCAGAACAACCCGCTCGAGCTCGACGTCGTCGACGTGGTGCGCGCCGGGGACATGCGCCCCTGCCACCTCGTCCCCGGAGCCTCTGTCCTCATCGACTCCGGTGCCCCCATGCCGCTGGGGGCCGACGCGGTCATCCCCTGGACCGACACCGATCGCGGTGAGTCCCGTGTCGGCGTCCACCGCGCCGTCGCGAGCGGAGCCAACGTGCGTCGGCGCGCTGAGGATGTGAAGTCCGGGACCACTGTCCTCAAACGAGGATCGCGCATCAGTGCCCGCCAGGTCGCCCTCCTGGCCGGCCTCGGCTTCCACCGGGTGCGCGTGCGCCCCGCCCCGCGCGTCGTCGTGGTCTCCATCGGCGACGAGCTGGTCGAGCCCGGTCACTTCCGGGAGGTCGGAGACGTCTTCGACGCCAACGGCCACGCCCTGGCCTGCGCTGTCACCGACGCCGGCGGCCAGGCCTTCCGCGTCGCCGCCGTCCCCGACGAGCTGCGCGCCCTGGCCGACACCATCGAGGACCAGCTCGTGCGCGCCGACGTCCTCATCACCACCGGAGGGCTGAGCGTCGGCCAGGGAGACACGGTCAAGGAGGTCCTCGCCCCCCTGGGCTCGGTGCGCTTCGACGCCGTCGCCATGTCCCCGGGCCGCCAGCTCGGCGTGGGGACGGTTGAGGGCACGCCGATCTTCTGCCTGCCCGGCGATCCGGTCAGCGCCCAGATCGCCTTCGAGACCTTCATCCGGCCGGTCCTGCGGCAGATCGCCGGGCGCACCTCCCTGCACCGCTCCAGCCTGCCCGCCGCCATCTCGGAGGGATGGCACTCGCCGTCCGGCAAACGCGAGTTCGTCCCCGTGCACCTCAGTGGCTCACCCGCACGCGGATACCGTGCCGAGCCGACGTCGCCGCCCGGCACCGTCCGGCTGTACGGTCTGTCCGAGGCCAACGCCATCGCCGTCGTTCCCGAGGACACGAGCACCGTGGTGGCCGGTGATACCCTCCACTGCCTCCTGCTGGACGCCTGATGTCCGACTCGACCTCGACGACGCCCGCTGACTCCCCTCGGCGGAGGACTGCGGCGGGCCGTTGCCGGTCTGCTCCTCGGAGTGGGCTCATCCGCGCACTTCACCTGGCCGGTGCGCCTTGAGCCCGACGCGGCCCGGGAGGGGCGGGGCACGGGCGATGCGAGCTCTCCCGATCGCCCATCCATCGCCGTGCGCGAGCTGCGGCCCTCCGACGAGCAGGCGTGGCGTGCGCTGCGACTGGCGGACAATGACCGGCTCGCACCCTGGGAGGCGACTCTTCCGGCCGGTGGCGGGGAGGCCCCGAGTGCCTTCGCCGGCTTCGTGCGCCACCAGACACTGCGGGCCAGGCTGGGTGAGGCGATGCCCTTCGTCGTCGAGGTCGACGGCGCCTTCGCCGGGCAGGTCGCCGTCGACCCGATCGTCTGGGGCGCCATGCGCAGCGCCCAGGTGGGCTACTGGATCGGAGGGGACTGGCAGGGGCGCGGAATCATGCGCCTGTCGGTCGCCATGGTCCTTGACCATCTCCTGGGACCGGTCGGGTTGCATCGTGTGGAGATCAATGTGCGCCCGGACAATGAGCGCAGCCTGGCTCTGTGTCGTGGGCTCGGGCTGCGCGAGGAGGGCTGCGGCGCGGCTACATGCATATCAATGGCTCCTGGGCCGACCACGTCTCCTTCGCCGCTCTCGCCGAGGCTCACGGGCGGACGGCGTCGGCTTTCAGCGGAGGCTCATCCGAGGCTGAGGATTTGTCACGGCCTGCCGGAGTGGGGAGACCCGTTTCGAAGGGGTGGGCGCGGGGCGGTCGGGCTGCGCCTTGGATGAGTGGATGGCCGCCGACCAGGGACACGGAAAGTCGGTACAGAAGAAACGTATGTGACTCATGTGGTGACAGAGGTGAGCTACTGGCAGTGTGATGTCTTGAATCCCAGGTATTTCGCAGGAAAACCGGAGTGTTCCTGCGCGGGGAGGAGGGTGGGCGCGCCTACGGTTGCAGTGTGGGAATCGAGATCTGGGCAGTCATCGCCCTCATCACGGTTCTCTCCGTGTACCTCCTTCCGTATTTGGTGGGGCGCCGTGAGATGGCGCGGCGCTCCAACGTCCAGGACCGCTACTCGGCCGAGCTGCGCGTTCTGGCCACGGGCGCGGCCGCTGTCGAACGCGACGACACCTGTGCGAGCAGTGGGCATGCGGAGCTCTTTCGACGTCGACCGGAGGTGAGGGTGATGAACAGGCCCGCCGTGAGGAATGTGCGTGCCCTGCGCACCGAGCGCGAGCTCGACCATGCCCGTCAGGTTCACGCCCAGGGGCGCGAGCGTCGTCGGGTAGCCGCCTCGCACCGCGGGATCGTCGCCAGCGTCCTGCTCGGAGTCTCGCTCGGCGCCTGGGTGCTGGGTATTGTGACGGCTCTGCCGTGGTGGCCCGCCCTGCTGCCCACGACGCTGCTCGGGGCCTCGATGGTGGCCGGACGTCGAGCCGCCCTGGCCTCCGCCGCGGCGGACCGCCGCGAGCGTCGTCGGATCGCCGAGCTTGAGCACACTCTGGTGAGCCTGACCGGCCGGCGCTCCTCGGCCTCCGTCGTGGCTGCGCCCCGTTCCTCCGTTGACAGCGCCGGTAGCGCCGCCAGTGTCAGTGCGGCCTCGCCCGCGGCGCCTGCCGTCAGCGCGGGTGCCGTGCGGGACCCCTTCATGGAGCGCCTCGCCCAGGAAGGTGCCCAGCAGGCGGCGGCCCGTTCCGCGACGTCGGCTCCGGGAGACAACCGCTGAGGCAACCACGGGAGCGGCTGTCGAGTCGCCCGCCGAGGTCGAGGTCTCACACGCCGCAGATTCTGAGGCGCAGCGCATGGCCGAGCTCGACGCCGATCTGGACGCCGAGACCGCCGCGGCGGTGGCCGCCGAGCGTGAGGCGACCCGTCGGGCCTCGGTGTACGTTCCCTCGCGTCACGCCGGCAAGGTCTCCCGAGACATGGGCGTGCGTGAGGCGGTCTCACGCGACGGTGGTGAGGAGAGCTCGCCGGGCACCAGGGACTTCGTCGCCTCCCTGTCGACATCGACCTCCCGTCGCCTGACCGGCTGGGGGAGCTCTTCGCCGAGGCGAGCGCCATCGAGCAGGAGGCGCAGAAGGCCGCGGCCTCGGCCTCCGAGGCTCCCGCGCGTGTCCAGCAGGCTGCTTCGGCCTCCTCTCCAGCGGTCTCTGAGCCGGCCCGTCCGGGCCATGCGGCCGCAGGCTCCTGCCGCCGCTGCTCCCTCCGAGACGGAGGGGTCGCCAGGAGGAGACGACGACGTCGACCCGCCCCAGGGGCTGGAGGCCGGTCCATGTACCCGCCCCGACCTACACGCTGGCGGCCCGGGCTCCCCGACGCTCCTATGCGGACCCGGAGGTCGATCCCGGTACCTCCGCGCCGGTGCCCGCCCGTCCGCAGACGGCCCGTGCCTACGTCCCCGCTCCCGTGGAGGACGACGAGGAAGAGCTCTTCCACCCCATCGATCTCGATGCCATCCTCGAAGGGCGGCGCGCGGCCGGTGAGTGATCGTCACGCCGTGTGGTGCGGTTGCCCGCCCAGGCAGCTCTGGCGAGTCCGGCGCGGTGGGCGGACTCACCGCCACCGAACTTGCCAGGACGCCTGGCAGCGGTGCTAGGATCAACCCGCACTTGGGGCTATGGCGCAGTTGGTAGCGCGTCTCGTTCGCAATGAGAAGGTCGGGGGGTTCGAATCCCCCTAGCTCCACCACCTCAGAAGGTCTGTCCCGCCAGGAAGCTGGTGGGGCAGACCTTTTTCGGCGTTCCCATCGTCATGGGTGGCGGTGTCCGGCTGTTCGGTGCCGCTGGGGCCGTCGTGCAGAACTTTGATCTGGTGAGTTGTCGAGGCTTCGAGTCCGGCGTCGTGATTGAGGAATACATCCGCACCATCCGGTAGCAGTCCACTGAGCGCCTAGGCCTCACCCTACGGATCGCGCCCTACCCGAATCGGGTGGAGCGGTTACTTAGAGGAGCTAGACGCCGCACAGTCCTTCGTACTCTGGCCTCAGGCCGGTTCCGCTGTTACGCGGAGGTCTCTCTACTCATGACACTTCAATGGTGAGGACGTCTACCGGCTGTGTTCAGTGAGACTGGAGCGTGATGTGGACAATCCGCTCCATCTCGATGAGATTGGCGCCGCCATCAATACGATCTGGCTGTCCGAGGAGTCCATGGCCCACGATCCCCTCGAATACCCTGCAGTCGGTATTGCATCGCTCGACTTCCTATACCTATCGGATGCCGTTCAAGATCGACGCGAGTATAGCCAATGCCGACGAGCGGGCTTTCGCGGCATATTCGAGACTCGGTGAGGAAATCGGGCTGGCATTTCACGTGATCGATGACCAGATCAACGTAGTTCCACTGACAGAAGAGTGGAGTAAAACTACTGCCGAGGACATCGCAGCGGGCACGGTGACGTTGCAGGTGTTGCTCATCCTGCAACGGGCCGATCGCAACCGGGCGGCGGAACTGGTCCGCATCCTGCGGGCTAGCACGACCGATCAGCGCGAGCTACGAAACGCGGTCGGCATCATGCGGGAGCGTGGGGCGCTCATCGAGGCGCGGGCCATCGTAGGTCAGCACCTGGATGCCTGCCTGCGCATCATCTCCAACATCTCCAACATGAACTTCCGCTACAGATCATAGCGAGTTGTGGTGCAGTTTTATACCATATTTTTCGAACCGCGATCGATGGAAGGAAGCATCCCCATGACCACGTCCGTTGAAACCGATCGCGGGACCATCCGCGTCAGCTCGTTGACTAAGACGTACCCGGGGCCCACCCACGGCCTGAAGGTGCTCGACGACGTTTCGCTCGCTGCCGAGCGGGGCAGCTACATTGCTCTACGGGGTGTCTCGGGTAGCGGCAAATCGACCCTGCTCAACATCCTGGGTGGCATCGAGGTGTTTGACTCAGGAAAGGTCGAGGTGAGCGGGGCAGACCTGGGCATCTTGTCGCGAGGACAACGCACTGCCTTCCGGGCCAGCACCATCGGTTTCATCTTCCAGTTCTTCAACTTACTGCCCGCCCTCACCGCCTTGGAGAATGTGTCTGCGGCGCTCGAACCACTGGATAAAGCGGCTGTTGAGCGGCGCGAGCAGGCGATGGACATGTTGGACGCAGTCGGGATCGCACACCTTGCCGGCAACTTCCCCGCCCAGATGTCCGGTGGCGAGCAGCAGCGTGTCTCGATCGCCCGGGCGATGGTCAAGCAGCCTCCGGTGATTCTGGCCGATGAGCCAACTGGTGCGCTTGACCACAAGAATGCGACGCAGGTACTTGACTGCCTGACCCGGTTGCAGCAGCAGATCGGCACCACGATCATCGTCGCCACCCACGATCCGATCGTTATCAGCTATGCCACCGAGACCTGGGAAATGTGCGATGGCGCTATCGAGGTTGGTCGCTCATGATCCAGATTCACAATCCGGCCCGTGTCCTTCCGCTCACCTCGCTGCAGAAGTTCGCCCTCGGCTCGGCCTGGTCGATGGTCGGTCGGCTGATGCTGTTGATTGCGGTAGCGTCCATGGCCTTCTCGATGCTGGTTGGCGAGTACTCGGCCCTGTCGAGCATCACAAAGGCGCGTGATAGTTGGTACTCTGCGGGTCAACTCGCAGACTTGGAACTGCGATTCACCCCCGCACCGAACCAGTCGGCGCCGCGCTTCGATGAGCTGCCCGGGCTGACCGATAGTATGTCCCGCCAGGTCCTGCCCGGGCGCACAAAGCTGACCGGGGCCGACGACCTGGCGCTGACCGTAATCTCTTCCGATTCGGTATGGACAGGGTCCCGGTTGAACATTTTGACGCCCCTTGAGGGGACCCTTCTGACGCGGGACGACGAGTCAGGTGCATTGATCGACCAGGGCATGGCGAACTACCACTCGGTCGGTGTCGGTGACTCACTGGACATTGAGGTCGGCGGCACCACGCGAACCGTGACCGTGCGCGGGATCGTTCGAGACCCCGAGTTCCTCATCGCCCCGCTCAACCCGAGTCTGTTCATCTCGGCCAAGGACTCCATGGGCGTGGTCTACCTGCCCCCGTCATCGCAGACCGTGAATAGCGTGGTCTTCAACTTCGAGCCGGGACAGGATCTCGACGCCGCTCGGCAGTCTGTTCTCGATGCAGCCGCCGCACAGCACCTGTCCGGGGCCTACGCCTTGGAGCGGGAAGAGCAGTTCGCCTACCAATATGTCGAGAAGAACCTTGATGTCTTCGGCGTCGTCATTCCCTTGATGGTGCTGGTGGGAGCGTTGTCGGCTGCCTTCGTGTCGATGTTTCTGTCGGCGCAGTGGATCGCACGGGAACGCAAGAGCATCGCAGTGCTGCTAGTGCAGGGTCATCGACCCATCGCTGTGGCCCGCGCCTATGTCCTGCCCTACATGTGGCTGGTCGTCTGGACCATCCTCATGGGTCTGTTGGGATCGGTGCTCGTAGGGCGTGCGTTCCTGGAGAACTTCGCATCCTCGGTCGGGTTGCCGAGTGTGCCATTTGTTCTCGACCCTATGGTGATCGCCATCGGTTGTGTTGGCACCCTCGTCGTTTACGGGCTCGGCGCAGCGCTTGCCTTTGCAGGGATCTTCCGGATGTCGCCGCGCGATGCGATGACCCGCACCGTCGACACCGGTCACGGCGGCCGCATCAGAGGGGCCTGGCTGGGGGCTCTGGTATCGAGCACCACAGCACGACTTTCAGTCAGAAACGTTCAGCGCAACCCATGGGTGTCTGCCCTGACAGTGTTGGCCATCGCGATCGGCTTTGGCCTGACGGCGGCCTATTCCCTGTCGTATTCCTCGGTGATCGCCACTTCTCGGTCAGCCGTTGACGGCAACGAGTGGGACCTGACCGTCGACTTCGTCCAACCACAGGCAAAGGCTCAGGCGGCAGCCCTCATGGGGGAGGCCGGCGTGAGCGAGTGGACACCGGTCATCAAGACGGTGGCCCAAGCGGCCAAAGGTTCAGTCATCGAAAATCTTATGGTCGGCGGCTTCGACCCGCAGAATACTTGGCACAAGGTCACTCTTGTCGAAGGCTCTGACATCTCCGACTCCGATCCGGATGGCGTGGTCATGGAGGCCGGACTCGCTCACCGGTTGGCACTTGAGCCGGGCGATGTCCTCACGGTGAATGCAGCCGGGACCAAGCACGAGGCCCGAGTAGTGGGGATCATGTCGTCCGCGTTGCCCGGTGAGGTTCGCTCGACGTTGGACTTCGCGAGCTCACTCACTGGAAGCGACCTGTTCTCGGGCGTGCTGGTCAAGGCCTCACCCGGCGCGATTGCATCGACCGCCGATGCACTGAACTCCGAATCGGGGGTGCAGCAGGCTTTGAGCAAGGACGAGATAGTCAAGTTGATTGTCGCGTCGTCCTCCCAGATCACAGCCCTGCTGTGGCTCGGTGCCCTAACGAGCATCGCGGTGGCGCTGTTGTTCGTGGGAGCAGTCTTGACTATCGATCCTGAACGGAGACGCGAGTACTCACTGCTCAGTTTGCTCGGTTTCCGCAACGGAGCAATTCGCTGCACTGTGGTCATGGAGGCGTCACTGCTCGGGCTAGCTGGCATCGTGATCGCCTTCCCCGTCGCCTGGCTGGTTTCACGGCTACTCAACGAGCGCATCTCGGATGCCTGGTTCAACATTGACACCCAACTGTCGGCTCAACCATTCCTGGTGACGTTCTTGCCCGGACTCGTCCTCCTACCGCTCGCCGCGCTGCCATTGGCCCAGTGGGTGCTGCGCGCTAGCGATCCAGGAAACCGCGAGCGAGGAATCGGTTGATATGAGTAAGGAGTGGTCTTGCAACGAGTTTTGTTGACGGTTCTCTCTACGGTGTCCGGCCTGCGGTTCACCGGTGGCGTTAGCACCCTCAACCACCAACGGTTCGCTGACTGAGATTGAGGTAGTGCCGCTGGGACCGTCGTGCAGAACTTTGATCTGGTGAGTTGTCGGAGCTTCGAGTCGGGCGTCGTGATTGAGGAACACGTCCGCACCATCCGGTAGCAGTCCACTGCGCGCCACCCACGTGGTGGCTGCCGCTGCGGCGAATAGCCCGCTGTGCCAGGCGAAGTCGGTCAGGAGGTCGGGCCGGACCTCGATGTCGAGGCGGAGACGACGGCGCTGCACGGGCTGGTGGACGGGCTTGCCATCCATCTGCTCGTCAACCCCGACCCCGGCTTCAGACGGCAGGCCCTGCGAATGATCGAGGTCAGTACTGACCGGCTACGGCCGGAGACTTGGTCTCCGGCCAGATGTGCGTCGGCCGCCGGGACGACTTGACCTTGACACCGTGACAAGGCCTTCCCTTGGGGCAGGAGGTGGTCCTGATGACCAGTACAACCCCGCAGGACTCCCCGTGTCGCGAATGCCCTGAGCGCTGAGAGCTCTTCGATCCGTCTTCAGGCGGCCCTGGCCATCGGGTCCGCAGCCGACGCCGACTACACGGAGCTGCTCGTCGAGCGGTGCGCGATCGAGCCGGACTTCTTCGTTCGGGACATGCTCTCCTGGGCCCTCACCCGCCTGCCGTCGGAGATCGTTCTGCCGCGCCTCCACCGGGAGCTCGACTCCGGTTGCAACCAGGCCCGCAGTCAGGCCCTGCACACACTCTCCAAGATCGGCGACAAGAGCACCTGGCCCTGGATCACCCGCGAGATGCTCGGCGATCCCGACGACGGGATCGCGCGGACCGCCTGGCGCACCGCCGTCGTCCTCGTTCCGGAGGACGAGAGGCGTCTCTGGCCGAGGAGCTGACGCGCCAGCTCGGTCGCGGAGACCGCAGCGTCCAGCTGAGCCTGAGCCGGGCGCTGATCGACCTCGGCGAGTTCGCCGACCCCGTCCTGGAGAAGGCTGCGCAGAGTCTCAATCCGAAGGTGGCTGCGCACGCCCGTGCCACCGAGCTGCTTCGGCAGGACCCGGAGAGAGGTTTTGAGGAGGCCATCTCCGAGGCGAGGTTGATGCTCACACCGGGGGCGTCAAGCGCGGAGGAGTCGGATACTGGCGTGGCAAGAGCTGGGACTGAGGGGGCCGAGCCCATGGGGTGCAGGAGGTGATGGAGTGCTGATCGGCGACGCGGCCCGGTCCTGCGGAGTGAGCGCCCGGATGCTCCGGCACTATGAGGCTCTGGGGCTGGTGCAGCCGACGGGCCGCACCAGCGCCGGCTACCGCGACTACTCCGACGAGGACATTCGCAGAATCTTCCAGGTGGAGAGCCTCCGATCCATGGGGTTGTCGCTCAAGCCAGGTGGGGCGAGCCTGGAGGACCCGACCTGACGCCCGCCGCGCTCGTCGTCGACCCCATCCGGTGCACTGAGGAGCGTCTGGCCCAGGAGCGCGAGCTGCTCGACCGACTCCGGCCATTGACGCCTCCCGCGCCTGCCGACCGGCGCGACGTCCTGCGTGTCATTGACCTGATGCGAGACCTCGACTCGAAAGTGCCGCTCGCAGGCAGCAGGCCGTTCTGATCCGATCTGCGGGAGCGCAGGTCCCCGTCGAGCTGCTGGCCGAAGCGCTTCTGAGCGAGTCCGAGCCGGATGTCGCGGGTGCGCTGCGCTGGGCCATCGCCCGATCCGGCGGGTGATGCGGTGGTGGCGCTGCGCGCCGGTGCTCGCGCAGAGACACGCGATGTTCGACGGCGCGCGGTTCGGGCGATCTCCTGAGGTGCCCGAGGCGCCGGGCGCCGCCGTCGTGCTCGCACAGGCCCTCGATGACCCCGACGCGGTCGTGCGCGACTGCGCCGCTCTGGCGTTGGGACGATGCGGTATGACCGAGGCCGTCCCCGTCCTTGTCGCGATGGTGGTCGAAGCTGCCCACGATGTGGAGGCGGCGGAGGTGCTGGGAGTGTTGTGCCGTGACGACGAGCGTGCGTCCTGGATCGTCAACGCTCTGACCGACGAGCTCGCCGCGCCCACCGCCGAGACCGCCGTACGGCTGCGTCTGACACAGGCTCTCATCGAGCTCCCGGCCGCTGCAGCCGCAGAGGCGCTTCGCCAGTTGGCCCGCGACTCCGACCCCGCTGTCGCCCGCCTCGCCTCGGTCTTCGCCTGAGTCCTGAACGAGCAGTGTCACCGAGGACGTATCAATGACGGGAGGTCGATGGGGCGTCGCAGCTCCCCACGACAGTGCAGTGATCTCACTCACGCATGATCGGCGACGGTCGGCAGAACTGCGCGGAGTTGCGCGGATCTCCTGGATGTCTGACATGTTGCGGCAGTCGACCGAGGTAGGGCTTGTGCGACTTTTGCCAGCGGTGGCAGCGAATTCGTGCGTATCCTGGGATGGAAACCAACCAAGTGGACTGTTAACTGGAGATTCACCTTGCCGCAGCATGCTCAGATGAAGCGTCGGAACTTTCTGATGGGCGGTCTCGCCGTGGCTGCCTCGAGTACTTTCTTACCTGGCGCGATACAGACAGCGGCTCACGCGTCCCCAGCGCTGGCCGCCGGTCCTCCCGCGGCGCCGTCAAAGGTGCTGTCGGATATGCAGGACCCGCGTGCCTGGGTCCTCTCCTCCGAGGCCGGCTCCATACGCCCAGACACCTCCACCCACTCCCACGGGAGCCAGTCGCTGCAGATCACCACCACCGGCGACTCCCGCCGCCCCACCAGTGCCGACCTGGCGCTCTCGGGCATCGACATGACCAACTGCCAGTGGGATCTGTGGCTCCGCGCCGAGGACTACCGGCAGATCGAGAGCATCCAGCTCGAGCTCGGCGGGAAGGGTGAGGACTGTCTGCGCCTGGACGTCGCTCCCGACATGCGCACGCTGCGCACCGGTACCTGGTGCCGCGTGACCGTCAACCGCGCCGCTGAGCGCTCCGTCGTCGGCAACCCTCGTCTGGACCAGGTGACGCGGGTGCGCCTGAAGGTGGTACCCGCCTCTGACACGGCACCGAGTCGGCTGTGGCTCGAGTACCTGGCCACCCTGCCCTCGGCCGACAGCGGTATCGTCTCCATCTCCTTCGACGACGGCTACGACAGCGACTACAAGACGGCACGGGAAATCATGCGAAAGTACGGCATCCCTGCGGCAACCTCCTACGTCATCGCCGACAAGGTCGGGCTGCCTGGTCGCATGAGCGCCGACCAGCTCTCTGAGATGCGAGAGGTTCACGGCTGGGACATCGCCGCTCACGCCTCCACCGACCTCACCACGCTCGATGAGGCGGGGATGCGCAAGGAGTCTCGAGACGATCAGGTCCTTCCTCCTCGAGCACGGCTACCCGAGGCGCGGCCTCACTTCGCCCCGCCCGCGGGGCGGCTATAACGACCTCGCGCTGCACCTCCCAGAGCTACTTCGACTCACTGCGCACCATCGACGTCGCCCCGGAGACCCTCGCGCCGGGGGACCCGTACCGGCTCCGCGTCTTCTACAGCGGCTCCTACACCACCGAGTCTCAGGTCGAGAAGGCCCTGGCTCGGTGCCGGGAGCACCGCTGCTGGACCCATATGGTCTTCCATCGGGTCGATGAGGATCCCGACGACGCTCCCGAGTCGGTCTCGGCGGCCACCTTCAAACGGTTCATGAAGCAGGTGGCTGACTCCGGCCTGCCCGTTAAGACGGTTCCGGAGATCATGCGCAGCCAGTCACCCGCACCGGCCCCGGACTGACACAGCGCAGCACTCCGCACCGAACCGGCTCTTCGACACGGAAAGGCTGACGCATGCCCTGGTCATTCGGCTTCGTTGTCATGCTCGTCTGCCTTCTCATCCTGCTGGCTTGCGGGGCGGTCAAGATGCTGTTCAAGCGCGGGATGCGGCTCAGGGCGGTACGGGTCCGCGGCAAGGACCGCGGCGGGGTGGTCACTGTGCGCACTCCGGTGACGACGACGGATGAGGCCCAGCGATCAGCCGATGCGACCGGGCTGCCCCGGGCGCTCATGAGAGCCAGCGGGCCACTGCCCGCCATTCTGGTGGTCCTCGGTGTGATGGGGTGGTTGTGCTGGCGCGTGCTGATGAACCGTCACCATGTTCTGGACGCGTGGGTCGTGTGGACCTTCGATGGCCTCTTCGTGATCGTCGCCGTGCAGCTGGTGATGGCCGGCTTCGAAGGGCGCATGGTCGGTGGCGGTGCGGTGCATCGGGTCGCCGTGCTCGTCCCCCTCTACAACGAGGATCCTGATGTCGTGGTTCAGATGCTCTCCGCCCTGTTGAACCAGACCTCTCCGCCGGCCGAGATCCACGTCGTCGATGACGGCTCCACCCAGGGCGCCTATCTGGAGGAGCGGGACTGGTTCATCCGCCAGGCGGCGGTGGCCCGCATCTACGCCACATGGCAGCGGACTGCCAATGAAGGCAAGCGTCATGCTCAGATCCATGGTTTCAGGAAGATTCGCGACGCCGACCTGTTCGTGACCGTCGACTCCGACTCCATGCTCGACGCTGAGGCCCTCCATGAGATCGTCCAGCCCTTCAGCGATCCGCGGGTCATGTCGGTCGCAGGTGTCATTCTGGCGATCAACAACCGGGAGAACCTGCTGGCGCGTGTGACCGACGTGATCTTCGTCGGACAGCAGCTCATCGACCGCTCCTTCATGTCACGGCTCGGCTCGGTGATGGTCAACTCGGGTGGTCTGGCCGCATACCGGCGCAGCATCCTGGCAGACAACATCGACATCTACACCCATGAGAGCTACCTGCGGCGGCACGTGGAGTTCTCCGACGACTCCTTGTTAACCCTCTTCGCCCTGCTGCGCGGCAGGACGGTCCAGCAGCCCTCGGCCTTCGCCTTCGCGTGGATGCCCGACCGGTGGAGCCATCACTACCGGCAGCAGGAGCGGTGGTTCCGCGGCTCCTTCATTCGTGGGCTCTGGCGCATCCGCTTCCTGCCAGTTCTCTCATGGGGGTGGTGGCGGCAGGTCACCGGGTGGATGCAGGTCTGGCTGGTGATCTCCCCCTTCGTCTATCTGGTGCTCTGGCGTCCGCTCGTCGTTGGCGATGGGATCCCTCCTGCGGCACTGCTGGTGCCTCTTGCGATCGGGCTGGCGCAGGGCTCGCGGTACATCGCCGTGTGGCGCTCTGACACCACCGGCTCCGAGAGATGCATCAGTCTCATCCTGTCCCCGGCGGCGACGCTGTGGTCCGCGCTGATCCTGCGACCTCTACGGGTCTGGGGCATGGTCACCAGCGGCAAGATGGGGTGGAACACCCGCCAGCAGGTCGAGGTCACGTCGCAGTGACGTGCCTACCTACTTCTGATTCTCAAGAACTGTGCGGTAGAAGTCCGCGAGGTGGTGAGTGCCCGTCGTCGGGGCGACGCAGTCGCGCATCATGCTCCAGGTCATGAACTGGGCGACGTCGGCCAGGCGCGGGCTGAACAGCGCCGTCAGCTCAGTGCCGGTGGCAACGCCCAGGCGGGCACCGCGGCGATGCGCGGCCGTGTGCCGACGGCGCGGAACGCCAGCTGAGCTACCTGTCTCCAGGTGAGCACGTCCGGTCCGCCGATGTCCCACGCGCCGGCAGCCCCCTCCTCCATCCGGTCAACGACGTATACCGCCAGGTCCGCCCCGTGGATCGGATTGATCCGGGCCGTCGGGCGGAGCACCGTCACTGCAGGCCGCGCCTGCCATCGCCAGCACCTCCGTCACGTCGGAGAAGCAGGGCCGGCGGATTGATGATCTGAGCGCTGATCTCCGCCACTGAGAGCGTCTGCGCGAATGCCGACTTCGCTCGCGTCAGCCGGGCGGGGCAGCGATCGCCGCCCAGGGTATTGATGTAGGTGAAGGAGACGGCGTGCTTCAGTGCCGAGTTCAGGATCGCCAGGTTGGCGAGGTTGTCGATCTGCCACGGGTCGGCCTTCTGGCGGGTCACCCCCAGAGCCGAGACAACATGCTCGACGTCGGCTGCGAGATCTCGGGTGAAGCGAGGATCGGTGACGCTCCCGGGAGAGCCCACTGTCCACCAGGCCGTCCAATGACGGTGAGCCCCAGGGCCCTTCTCGCGGGCGCGATCCCGGTCCCGCACCACGGCCCTCACGAGGTGCCCGCGGCTGTGAAGCTCGGCGACCACGTACCTGCCGAGGTATCCGGTCGCCCCGGCGACAAGAACGCCCGCCATTTCGCATTCCTCCTGAACCTCGTTGTGGCAGCGAACGGTTGGTAAACTAACTACGGTAGTCATTTGGACGACAGAGGCTGTCCACAAACAAGGAGGCTGTCGGTTCCGGGCGGCGGTCAAGCGAGAGGGGCCTTTATGGCGCCCCGAACAGCCGCGTCAGGAGGGTGTGCGCCAGCTGTCGAGCATCCGCTCCCTTGCCGGCTTGCGAGGCCAACCACCGATCGAGTGTGACGGCAACGCTCCACACGAGCTCGACATGCAGGCCCTCGGGGATCTCCTGGTCGAGCACGCCCTGCTCGCGACCTGCGTGCACGGTCTGCTGGCACCACGCCCGGGTGGACCTCTCAAATCGGTGCGAGGCGCTCGGCGGAGCGTCCCGCATGTGGAAGAGCGTCGCGATTGTCGCCACGTCCTCGTCGTCGCCGGCCGCCGTCAGCTCGTCGAAGAAGGTGAAGATCTCGGGCCAGAAGGACTCAGTGGTCAGCGCTGCAGGATCGGGTGGGCTCACCCGCTCGGCGAGTAGGGTCAGTCCGTCGGAGAATGCCGCGTCGAAGAGCGCTGCCTTGTCGGTGAAGAAGTAGTAGAAGGAGCTGCGAGGAACTGCGCGGCGGAGAGGATGTCGCTCAACGCGGTGCCGTTGTATCCGCGGAGCGCAAACATCGTGCGCGCCGTCCGCATCAAGCGACGACGTCGGGTCGGGTCGATCGGCTTGCGCGGCTCCGGCCATCTCTCACCTCGCAGGTTGCCGGCGGCTCGTCCGGAGCCGTTGCAGGGTACTCGCTCGATGGTCGTCAGTCCGGCCACTCGCCCTTTGCCGGTGGGCAGGCTGACGGCGGCCAGCAGGCCCGAAAGCGCTGCTCGATGATGTTGTCGCGCCGGGTAATGCGCCGGTGCTTGCCCTCGCGCCTGCGTGCATGAGCCCCGACTCGCGCAGCACCCGGAGTGGTGCGACATCGTGACTTGACGACGTCGTGCAGCTCGGGTCCCCGCAGTACCAGGGCGCCTTCATCGGCGATCCGGCGCAGGACGTCGCGGCGGATGGGGTCTGACAGGGCGCCCAGGATCGCGTCCAGGGAGATGCCGCCGCCTCGTGGAAGAGCCCCCTGTCCTTCACGGTCTCGTCCCTGCCTCTGTCTCGACCTTCGCCCCCGGCGCGCACCGGACGGGGGTTGACAGAAGGAATCGTCTCCTACAATTCTTAGGTACGTCAAACATCGAACTAAGGAGGTTTGAGATGACTGAAGAAACGAGCGGCTCATCGCATCGTATCTGTCGATGACGAGAGGACGCTCGCCGAAAGGTGTCCGCGTCTCGACCATGGGGATGGCCGGTCCTCTCACCATGTTCGTCATCGGGACCGACACCTTCCCTCGTCGCGCCCCTGCCGCCCCTGCTCCAGCGTGAGCTCGACGTCCCCTGTCCCGGGCCGGTTGGCTGTCCCGCCTACGCCCTGGGTACGCGCTGTTCGCCCCTCGTGGCCGGTCCTGTTTTCGACCGCCACGACCGACGTCGCGTCATTCTCTCCGGCCTGGCGTCTTCGCCGTTTTCACCTGCGCGTGCGGCCTGGCCTGGAGCTTCTGGACCATGGTCGCCGCCCGCTTCCGGCCGGCGTGAGCGCAGCCTTCGTCAGCTCCCAGATCTGGGCCTCCATCCCGGGTGACGGTGCCCCCGGCCATCCATCATCAAGGTCATGCGGGCTACGCGACTGCGGACTGGCGGTTGCACAGGTGGCCGGGCGTACCGGTCGGCTCATACCTGTCAGTCAGAGGGGCGGCAGCCGCCGTTCTCGTGGTCGCGGCGGTCAGCGTCGTCCTGTGGGGACCTCTCCTCCTCGTTCCCCATGTGCGGCCGGTGGGGGAGCCTGCTGACGTCGTCGGCTCCTACCGAAGGGTCCTCGGCTCGGGTGCTGGGCGGTCGCTCCTCGCCTACCTCGTGTTCCAGACCGGCAACTATGCCTCGTTCTCCTTCATCGGCCCTGGCTGGCTGGCGACTTCGGCGCCTCGCAGACCGCCATCGGGAAGGCCATGATGATGATCGGTCTGGGACTGCACTGGGATCGCTTCTGGTCCACGGCTCTGCTGCAAGGATCGGTGAGCGGCGGTCGCTGCCGGCATCCTCATCCAGTGGGCGTCCCACCTCCTGGCCGCGCGATGCCGCTCATGTGCGCGGACCGATGGGGTGCCGTCGTCGCCTTCGCCGCGGCCCCTGGTGGTGGCCGGTTTCCCTCCTGCCCGTCCTCTGCGGGCAGCTGCAGGCCCATGCGCCGGCCAGGCACGAGGAACCGTCCTCACCGTCGAACACGGCGATGTACCGGCGCCACGATCGCCGGCGCCGTCGGCGGCGACCTTCGGTCCGACTCCCCGGCTTCTGGGGCCCAGCCTCGTGACTGCTTTCGCATTCCTCCTGGCTGTCGCTCTGTACAGGATCGCCGGCGCCCTGGCTTCCGAGTCGACCCGCGCCTATGGTCGTGTGCAGGGGCGGCAACAAGTCGATCCCGGGCGCCGGAGGGCGCCCGGCGGGTGGTCGACCACGACAGGTCGCACAGCTCGATCAGAGACAATTAAGGGAGAAGCATGTCTCAGCTGACCGTAGCCGTACCGGCACCGGAATCATGGGCTCGGCGATGGTTTTCGCAACATCGCTGGCGCCGGCCACGCCGTGCGCGCGTTCTGAACCGCACGATCTCGCGTGCCCAGCCCCCGGCCGACGACGGCATCGAGATCGTCCCACCGCTACCGCCGCCGTTGAGGGGGCCGACGTCGTCATCACCATTTCTTCGACGGCGCCGCCGTCGCCGGAGGTCACGCGCGAGACCGCCCCCGCCATGCGCCCCGGCGCCGCCTGGCTGCAGATGCACCACCGTCGGCCCTGATGATGTGGGCGTCCTGGCCGCCATCGCGAGCCCCGCCGGTGTCCTCTTCACGACTCTGCCCGTCTCCGGGACCCGCCAGCCCGCCGAGTCCGCACTCGCTTGTCATCGGCCGCCGGCCCTGTCTCTGGCCGCGAGCTGGTCACCTGGTCCTGGACGCCGTCGGGTCGCGCACTGTGTGGACCGGTGAGGACGGTGCCGCCGCCACCTCGACCCGGCCTTCGCTGGTCGTCAACTCCTGGGTCGTCGCCGTGTCCAACGCCGCCGGCGAGATCGTCACCCCGGCGAGCGGCGATCGGTGTGCCCCCGGCCCAGTGCCCTTCGAGGTGCTCGACGGCGGTGGCCTGACCCGCCCTTCCTGCGCATCAAGGCCGACCTCGTTGAACGGGGCGCCCTGAGCCCGGCCAACTCGCCGTCGACACCTCCGCAAGGACGCCCACCTCATCCTCGATCTCGCCCGCGAAGCCGGCTTGAGGCTCGATGGCATGGAGGCCTTCTCCGCCCGGCTCGACTGTAGTCGCCGACGCCGGCCACGCCCACGAGGACATGGCCGCCTCCTACCTGGCTGGGTCCTCGACCTCGACCAAAAACCTCGTAAGGGACGTGCGGCCCGGGCAGGGGTCCAATGTTGGTGGGTGAGGGGGAGGCGCTTTGATGGGGTGGTGTGTGCGATGGGGGGCGGGCCCCATGGGGACGGTGAGGGTACTTAATCAATCCCTTTGTTCTGGGAGGCCGCGCTGATGCTCAGCTTCCACCACGAATGCCTTGTCGCACCAGCCTTTGATCCGGGTTCTCAGGAGCATCACCGACCCACGCGACAGACGCGGTGCGCCTGACCTGCCCACGGTGTTGTTCCTGGCCGTGACCGGGGTGCTGGCCGGATGTCGTGCAGTCTGACGGCGATATGGGAGCACTCCATCGACCTGACCGCCTCCGACCCAGCGGTCCCTGGGGTGGAGCTCGGGGCCGGGCCCCGCCTCAGCAGTCATCCATCCGCCGGGTCCTGTAGGACCGGACCCTCGTACATGACGTTTTGGTTGTTGTGGAGTCAAAGAGAGCGGGTGGGTGTGTCTGCGCCCCGGTCCCAGCGTCCGCGAGCAGCCGCGATGCTCTCGCGATTGTCCGTTGCCCAGTCGACGAGCTGACGAAGAACGACTGTGAGGGACTCTCCGGTTCCAGTCAACGCGTACTCGACCTGCGGTGGGGAGGTGTCCAGGACTGTCCGGCTGATGAGTCCGTCCTGCTGGAGTCGACGTAGGGTGACTGTGAGCATGCGTTGGGAGATTCCCTCGACTGAGCGCAGCAGCTGCCCGAACCTGCGTCGGCCGTGCAGGCGCAACTGAATGATGACGAGGACCGACCAGGTGTCCCCGATCCGGTCGAGGACATCGCGCAGGCCGCAGACGGTGCTGTTGGGCTCGCAGTCGCCTTCCTGTGAGGAGGTCTCATTGACGGTTACTCTCGTGTGCCTATCGGCCATGAAGATGCCTTCTTGTCGCGTTCATCGGTTCGCCATACTGTCGACCCGGGTAGTTACTAATAGTAACCAAGGAGGAGTGAAGCAACATGCCCGACAAGGCGAGTGAAGTGATTGGCATCATCGGGTCCGGTCCTATTGGACAGGGGCTGGCGACATTGTGGGCGCAGGCCGGCTACATGGTTCAGCTCGGTGCGCGGTCTCCGGAGTCGGCGAGGCGTGTGAGTGTTCCCTCGAGCGTGCGCGTCGTCAGCTTTGAGGAGGCCGCCCGGCACAAGGTGGTGGTCCTGGCAGTCAAACACAGTGCTGCGCAGGGCGTAGTAGATCGTCTCGCGCCGCTCCTCAAGGGGGCGATGAGTCTTCGACGTGATGAACGCCGCTGGTATGGCGTGGGAGGGGCAGATCGTCTCCACGCTGCCGGATAGGGCGCACTGAAGGGCAGTGGATGGCCGAGATGCTGCCGGACTCAAGTGTGTGCGCGCCTTCTCCCATATTCAGGAGGAGCTGCTCTGTGTCGCGAGCAGGTAAGAATCCGAAAGTCTGGGCGGTCGGATATGCCACCGATGCTCTTGAGGAACGACCGCGAATCGAAAGCCTCCTCGAGGCTACCGGCTATGTGCCCGTATTTGTTGGGACGCTCGTAGAATCATCATTGCTCGATCCTGGCGGATCAGTATTCCCCCACCTGTTCACGGCCGGTGATCTCCAACGTCTTGCCGCCGTGCATCAACTGCCTCGGATGCTGGAGCGATTCAACGCGGGTGACATGAGTGAGGTGCTCCATGACAAGGTTCAGTGAGCTTCCCCTACGGTCCCACGCTCGGGGTGCAGGAGACCTTCGTCGGGAAGGAGGCGGTTGCGGGTCACCTGAGGAGAGTGCGCGACTCCGGTGTACGCATCTCTGGCGTGCACACCGAGCTCGAGACCCCGCACGGTGCCGTGGTGCACGCCGAGGGAGTGTTCCCGACTGCTCAAGGGCCAGCAACCAGCGAGATCGTCAGCGTCGTCACCATGAAGGACGGGCTCATCGGCGAGGTTCGCGAATACTGGGACACCGCAGCGATCAAGGGGTGAGTCCCAGGATCGGGGCAGGTGTGGCTGAACGGATCAGTGCCTGCCCCGAGCTGCGACGCCTGCTCTGTACTGACGAGAATGAACCATTAACAATCGTTTTCGGACAGAGTGCTACTCGCCCCGGAATCATCCCGACATCGAGAGATCTCACCATGTCCACAACATCCTCAACCGGCTCCGCTGCGGCGAAACCACCCAGTGCCGGCTCCGGCCCGGTCAAGGAGCTGACGATCCGCGGCGTCGTCATCGGCGGCATCATCACGCTCGTCTTCACTGCGGCGAACGTCTACCTCGGCCTCAAGGTGGGACTCACCTTGCCACCTCCATCCCGGCCGCTGTCATCTCCATGGCGATCCTGCGCCGCTTCTCCGATCACACGATCCAGGAGAACAACATCGTCCAGACGATCGCCTCGGCTGCCGGGACGCTGTCCGCCATCATCTTCGTCCTGCCCGGACTCATCATCGTGGGCTGGTGGACCGGTTTCCCCTACCTTCAGACGGTTCTCGTCATCATCCTGGGCGGCATCCTCGGTGTCACCTACTCGATCCCGCTGCGGCGCGCGCTCAGGACCAACTCCGACCTGCCCCTACCCGAGGGCGTGGCCGGCGCCGAGGTCCTTCGCGGGGCGACACCAGCGAGGGCGCTGAGGAGTCCAGCGCGGGCTGGGCATCATCGTGCGTGGCTCCATCGCCTCGGCCGCCCCTGCTCTCAACACCCTCAAGCGCCATCAGCGTCGACATCTCCGGGTCTTCCGGGTCGGTGCGGGCGCCACCATGATGGCACCTCCCTGTCCCCTGGCCCCTGGCCGGCGGGCCACCTGGTCGGCATCGGCGTCGGCATCGCCGCGATCGTCGGCCTGCTCATCTCCCTACGGCGTGCTGCTTCCGATGCGCACCTGGGCGAGCGCGGCCGCCGCCAGGACCTCGCGGACTTCAGAGCACTACCTTCGCCAGCGAGGTGCGCATCGTGGGCGCCGGAGCCATCGCCATCGCCGCCATCTGGACCTTCCTGAAGATCCTCGGTCCCATCGTCTCCGGCATCCGCGATTCCCTGGCATCCAGTGCCAAGCGCGACGCCGGTGAGAGCTCCCCTGACCGAGCGCGACCCTGTCGATGAAGACGGTCATCGGCGTCACCGTCGGGTCCATGCTGCCCATCGGCGTGCTCCTGTGGCTGTTCCTGCACGGGACCCTCATGGCCCACCACACGGCCGGACTCATCGTCGCCTCCATCCTGTTCATCCTGCTGACCGGCCTGGTCGTCGCCTCGGTGTGCGGCTACATGGCCGGCCTCATCGGCTCCTCCAACTCGCCGATCTCCGGCGTCGGCATCCTCGTGGCCGTCTCCGCGGGCCGCGCTGGTACGCACCATCGCCAGCAGCTCCTCGCCCGACGACGTCCGCACCCTGGTGGCCTACACCCTGTTCGTCACCGCAGTCGTCTTCGGCGTGGCCACCATCTCCAACGACAACCTCCAGGACCTCAAGACCGGCCAGCTCGTCGACTCCACCCCGTGGAAGCAGCAGGTGGCCCTCGTCATCGGTGTCGTGTTCGGCGCCATCGTCATCCCACCGGTGCTCAGCCTCCGCGCAGGGAGCCTCGGCTCGCCGGCGCTCCCGGCGCTGGTGCCGACGCCTGGCCGCGCCCCCAGGCGAACCTCATCAAGCACCTGCGGCAGGGCGTCCTCGCGGCGACCAACTGGAGCCTGTTAGACTGGGCGCCGTCATCGGCGCCGTTGTCATCGCCATTGACGAGGCCCCGCGCCGTAGCAACAGTACCGCTGCCGCCGCTCGTTGTCGGCATCGGCATGTACCCGCCCACCAGTGTTACCGTCATGATCCCGGTCGGTGCCGCCCTTGGGCCACCTCTACGACCGCTGGGCCCAGCGCATCGCCAACCCCGAGCGGGCCAAGCGCATGGCACGCTCCGCGGCCACCGGCCCTCATCGTCGCGTGAGAGCCTCGCCGGTGTCGTCTACGCCGGTAGTCGTCGCGCTTCGGCGGCAAGGGAGGACCCGCTGGCCATCATGCCCGAGGGCTTCGCCGGCGTCGCCCCGCGTGGCGTGGTGCTGTTCATCGCCACCTTGTGGTACCCCTCACCGGGGTGCCCGCCAGGAGAGTACTCGCGACTGAGGCCACCGGATCCCTTCAGGATCGACGTCGATCTTTCTCGATTGTCCCCGCGGCCGCCGTCCCCTGCACTAGGCTGGGCGGAGGCCGCGAGGACGCGTAGTACCAGGAGGACCTCTGACTTCGGCAGCACCGACAACATCAGTGGCATGCGGGATCGACATTGGCGGGTCGGGCGTCAAGAGCGCCCTGGTCGACCCGACCGCGGGCACGTCTCATCGGTGAGCGCAACCGTATCGACACCCCGAGGGAGGCCACGCCTGAGGCGGTCGCGGGTGTGCCGCCAGCCCTCGAGCAGCTTCCAGGTGGGCGACGACGTCCCGGTCGGCGTGGCCCTCGCCTGCCCGGATCGTCCACGGCACCGTCCCGTTCATGGCCAACCTTGACAAGTCCTGACGGGCGTCAACCTCACCGAGCTCATGCGTGAGCACCTGGGCCGGCCGGTCACCGGGCTCAACGACGCCGACGCCGCCGGTTGGCTGAGGTCGCCTTCGGCGCCGCCAGGCGACGTCCCCGGAACCATCATCGTCACCACTCTGGGCACCGGCATCGGCTCAGCCGTCATCGTCGACGGAACGCTGGTCCCCAACACCGAGCTCGGGCACCTGGAGATCGACGGGTACGACGCCGAGACCCGGGCCTCCGCCGGCCAGCGCACTCGCCCAGGACCTGTCCTGAAGAAGTGGCTAGCTGTCTCCAGCGCTACTACGCCCACGTGGAGATGCTCTTCCCCGGACCCGTTCGTCGTCGGCGGGGAGTCTCCGCAAGCACGAGAAATACCTGCCGCTGCCTCGACCCAAGACCCCGATCGTCCCGGCCCAGCTGCTCAACACGGCTGGCATCGGGGCCGCCCACCAGGCCTTCCCGAACGCGCACCTCCTGACGAGGCCGCAAGCGGCGCCGGCGCGGGTCGGTGCTGAGCGGCGGTCCACCTCATCCGGGACTGTCCTTCTGGACAGGGGGCGCTGTGCTGTAGGTGGGGGTGGTCGGTCCGCGGACTCATGACACTGGAGGCATGGGTAAAGCAGAGAAGTTCAGTCCCTGTCCGTTCCAACGTAGTCACCCTGAAAGCTCCGAAGCAGTGGGGACTGGCGGTGTCCGGCCCGGCCGTCGCCGGTCGGCGGCGATCGCGTTGGGTGCTGCTGGTGGTGCGGCGTCGGCGGCGCCGTCGAAGGGGGAAGTTGAGAGCCTGAAGTCCCGGGCTCAGGGGCTGGTGGAGGCTGGTTACCCGGCGGCTCTGGCCGTGGTGAGTGATGCCAAGGGTGAGTCGGCGGGGGTGGCTCGTGGGCAAGGGCAGCCTGGAGACGGGTCAGGCCCCGCCGATGGACGGAGAGGTACGAGTTGGCTCCGCGTCGAAGACCTTTGTGGCTGTGGTGGTCATGCAGCTGGTCCAGGAGGGCAAGGTCGGGCTCGATGAGCCGATCGAGACCTACCTGCCCGGCCTCATCAGAGGCGAGGGTATTGACGGATCAAAGATCACGGTGCGTCAGCTCCTCCAGCACACCAGTGGCCTGCCCGAGTACACCGACACCTACCTCTCCAGCAGAGCTGCGGAGTCCGAGAATATGCAGCACTATGTTCCCCCGCGTGACCTGCTGGACACGGCTCTGGGCAAGCCGGCGGCCTTCGAGCCCGGCACCCAGTGGAAGTACACCAACACGAACTACATCGTGCTGGGGATGCTCATTGAGCGGGTGTCCCAGCGGCCGGTGGTGAGCAGATCGATGAGCGCATCGTCAAGAAGCTGGGACTGTCCCACACCTACCTCCCGGGGAACGGTGAGAAGAAGCTCCACGGCCCTCACTCTCAGGGCTACCACCTCAGCGCTGAGGGCAAGCTGGAGGATATGACCGATCTGGATACCTCACTTGCCTGGGCCGCCGGTGGCATGGTGTCGACCCCCAGCGAGCTCAACACCTTCTTCCAGGCCGTCCTCGACGGCAGGCTGCTGACCCAGGCCAGCATCGACGAGATGAAGAACGGAGCGGTTGACGCCAGCTCGCACCTTGGACCGGGGACGGTGTACGGACTGGGCCTGATCGGCACCCCGCTGAGCTGCGGAGGTACTGCATGGGGACACCATGGCGGTATCGCTGGATACGGACTCATGACGGTGTCGGCCCTGACGGCACCGCTGGACTGTCACCGTTACTGCCTTATCCTCAGATATTGCCGATCAGAGTAATCTGGAGAGTTCCGCCAAGGAGAAAGCCGGAAGGTCGATGAGGTCGTTGACTCCACTCTGTGTCACAAGTGATGAGTTCTGAGACGGAGCCGGACGCCTCGGCGTCGCGCGTCTGCTTGACTCGATGCATGCCTGATTCCGTCGTCCGAGGTGCAGTCGCCACCGAGGCTCCCACGAGCCGCGGTGGCGTTGATGTCTGGTGACCATTTCTCGATCGGGATGAGGGTTGTGCCGAGTGAAGGTGTTCCAAGTTGGACTGTCCTGATGGACAGTGGGCACTGTGCTGCAGGTGGGGGTGGTCGGCCTGCGGGCTCGTGACACTGGAGGCATGGGTAAAGCAGAAGTTCAGTCCTGTCCGTTCCAACGTAGTCACTCCTGAATGCCCCGAAGCAGTAGGGGCCGCCGGTACCCGAGCCGGCCGTCGTCGTTCGGTGGTGTGGCGGGTGCTGGCGGTGCCTGTGGCGGCGGCGATCGCGTTGGGTGCTGCTGGTGGGGGTACGGCGTCGGCGGCGCCGTCGAAGGGGGAGGCTGAGAGCCTGAAGTCCCGGGCTCAGGGGCTGGTGGACGCCGGCTACCCGGCGGCTGCTGGCGGCGGTGACCGACAGCAAGGGGCGAGTCTGCGGGGGTGGCCGTGGGTAAGGGCAATCTGGAGACGGGTCAGGTCCCGCCGATGGACGGCGAGGTGAGGATCGGGTCGAACACGAAGACCTTTGTGGCCGTGGTGGTCATGCAGGCGGTCCAGGAGGGCAAGGTCGGGCTTGATGAGCCGATCGAGACCTATCTGCCGGGCCTGATCAGAGGCGAGGGCGTCGACGGATCGAGGATCACGGTGCGCCAGCTCCTGCAGCACACCAGTGGCCTGCCTGAGTACACCGACATCACTCCCGGAAGCGGCGATATCTTCCAAATCAAGGGATCACTACGCGCAGCCGCGGGACCTACTGGACACGGCTCTGGGCAAGCCGGCGGCAGTTTGAGCCAGGGCACGCAGTGGAAGTACACCAACACGAACTACATTGTGCTGGGGATGCTCATTGAGCGGGTGTCTCAGCGGCCGGTGGGTGAGCAGATCGATGAGCGCATCGTCAAGAAGCTGGGGCTGTCCCACACCTACTTCCCGGCCCCGGGGGAGGAGAAGATTCGTGGTACTCACCCTCAGGGGTACCACCTCAGTGCTGGGGGCAAGCTGGAAGATATTACCGAGATGGATCCGGCTTGGGGATGGGCAGCTGGTGCGATGGTCTCGACCCCCAGTGAGCTCAACACATTCTTCCAGGCCGTCCTCGACGGCAGGCTACTGACCCAGGCCAGCATCGACGAGATGAAGAACGGGGCGGTTGATGCAAGCTCGCACCTTGGACCGGGGACGGTGTACGGGACTGGGCCTCATCGGTACTCCCGCTCAGTGCGGGGGCACCTCCTGGGGCCACGGCAGGGACGATTCACGGGTACCAGACCGACGACGCCGTCGGCCCCTGACGGCACTGCCGTCACCGTCGCCGTGACCGCCCCTGCCCACAGCCATCGCCGACCAGAACAACCCGGAGAGCTCCGCCAAGGAGAAGCACCAGCGGAACAAGGACGCCGTCGACGCCACCCTGTGCCACAAGTGATGGGCTCGGAGACGGACTCAGGGCGCCTCGCGGCTGCGGCTGCGCATGTGCTTGACTCGGGGGCGTGCCCAGCCAGGTGCCTGATTCCGTCGTCCGGGTGCAGTCGCCACCGAGGCTCCCACGAGCCGCGGTGGCGTTGTGTCTAGTGACCATTTCTCGATCGGGATGAGGGGTTGTGCCGAGTGAAGGCGTTCCAAGTTGTACTGTCCCAGATGGACAGGGCAATGCTGCTGCTGTGGGGGGAGGTAACTGGTTGGTGAATTGTCGACACTGGGGTCATGGGCAACGCACGCAATAGCAGAGCCAGTTCATGACAGCCCTCAATCCGTGAACCTTGCCGCCAGCCCGTCGTCGTCCCGCCTGCTCGTCGTCGTTCGGTGGTGTGGCGGGTGCTGGCGGTGCCTGTGGTGGCGGCGATCGCGTTGGAGTGCTGCTGGTGGTGCGGCGTCGGCGGCGCCGTCGAAGGGGAGGCTGAGAGCCTGAAGTCCCGGGCTCAGGGGCTGGTGGGTGACGGCTATCCGGCGGCTGCTGGCGGCGGTGACGGATAGCAGGGTGAGTCGGCGGGGGTTGCCGTGGGTGAGGGCAGTCTGGAGACGGGTCAGGCTCCGCCGATGGACGGCGAGGTGAGGATTGGGTCGAACACGAAGACCTTTGTGGCCGTGGTGGTCATGCAGGCTGGTTCAGGAGGGCAAGGTGGGGCTTGATGAGCCGATCGAGACCTATCTGCCCGGCCTCATCAGGGCGAGGGTATCGACGGATCAAAGATCACGGTGCGCCAGCTCCTCCAGCACACCAGCGGACTACCCTGATTTCGATGAGACACTCGTTGGTAGCGACAGATGTCTTTCAGTACCGACACCACTATGTCACGCCCGAGGGACGTCGCTGGACAGTGCGCTGAGCAAGCCGGCGCAGTTCGAGCCCGGTGCTCGAGTGGGAGTACACCAACACGAACTACCTTGTGCTGGGGATGCTTGTTGAGCGGGTGTCTCAGCGGCCGGTGGGTGAGCAGATCGATGAGCGCATCGTCAAGAAGCTGGGTCTGTCCCACACCTACTTCCCGGCCCCGGGGGAGGAGAAGATTCGTGGTACTCACCCTCAGGGTTACCACCTTAGTGCTGAGGGTAGGTCGGAGGATATTACCGAGATGGATCCGGCTTGGGCGTGGGCGGCTGGTGCGATGGTCTCGACCCCGAGCGAGCTCAACACGTTCTTCCAGGCCGTCTTCGACGGCAGGGCTGCTGAGCCCAGGCCAGCATCGACGAGATGAAGAAGGGGCGTCGATATGGGATCAGGAGGAGGAGTCTACGGGCTGGGCCTCATCGGTACTCCGCTCAGTTGCGGAGGCACATCCTGGGGCCACGGAGGTGACGATCGCGGGCTATCACACGAGAGGTGGAGTCGGCCCTGACGGCACTGCCGTCACCGTCGCCGTTACTGCATGGCCCTCGGCGATTGCGGACCAGAACAACCTGGAGAGCTCCGCCAAGGAGAAGGCCGGAAAGGTCGATGAGACGAGTGGACGCCGCCCTGTGCCACAAGTGATGGGCTCTGAGAAGGACCCAGGGCGCCTCGCGGCTGCGGCTGCGTATGTGTGACTCGGGCGTGCCCAGCCGCGTGCCTGATTCCGCAGTCCGGGTGCAGTCGCCACCGAGGCTCCCACGAGCCGCGGTGGCGCTGTGCCTGCTCAGTGTGCTGCCTTACATCGGCATGGTGATAGCAGAACCAGAGTATGTCGCCAGACAGGGGGCAGAAACCGTCTCCAGGGCGGTCGTCCTGAGCGCGCTCGCTACCCTCCAGATAGCAGCTGTCATGATGACGGCGCGGTTCCCGTACTGGGTGCTCGGGATCGTGGCCTCTGCCGATCTCATCATCCTCATCGCCAGTGATCGATCGGGGCTCGGATCCGTTGCGGTCATGGTCGTCATCTGGTACTTCCTGCGTTACCGCGTCCCGGGCTGGCAGATCGCGCTGTTCGCCAACGTCATCGCTTTTATCCTGGTCTTCCTCATGGGCGAGGTGCACTCCGGTCACCGTGGGATGATCGTCATGATCATCTTGCTCTCGGTGCACCTGCTCCAGCGTTACCTTCTACCGGTGGCGGTGGCGGAGTACATGCTGGGGCGCGAGCGGCTCCACCAGGCGCTGCGTGACAAGGCCGAGCTCCTTGAACGGGAGAAGCAGCTGCTCGAGCGCGAGGAGCGCGAGCGGGCCGCGCGCGAGCTTCGGGCCAGCCGCAATGCCCTGGCTCGCGATCTCCACGACATCGCCGGCCACCATCTCTCCGGCGTCATCGTCAGCGCCCAGGCGGCCGTGGCTTTGCGGCACAAGGACCCGGAGCGTTCCGACCAGATGCTCCAGACGGTGCAGGACAGTGCCCGAACCGCTCTGGCCGATCTGCGTCAGGTCGTCGGTCTCCTGCGCAGCGAGGACAGCAATGTCTCCGGACGTGAGGATCAGGGCGAGGATGGTCGGCACAATGAGCCGACGTCGTCGAGCACCGAGGCGACAGCCGAGCCGGCGGCTGTGACGGACTCCCGGATGGCAAGGGAGCCGGTGCTCCTGCCCTCGCTGGAGGCAGTGCCTCGCCTCGTTGAGGAGGCTCGCCGTCGTCAACAGCGGGTCGGGTACGCAGTCAACGGCCGGCCTCGTCCCCTGAGCCCACTAGCTGACACCGCCGCCTACCGCATGGTCCAGGAGTCGCTCGCCAACAGCGCGCGGCACGCGCCGGGAGCCCCTTGCCAGGTACGGGTCATGTATCAGCCGAGGGTGCGTGGAGATCGTGGTGAGCAACCGACGTCCGCCGAATGCGGAGGCGCCTCAGTCGGGCTCGAGCGGCAGGGGTCGGCGGCTACGGCCTGTCCGGCATGGCTGAGCGCGCTGCCCTGGTGGGTGCTGAGCTGGTCACCGGACCCGACCTCGACGGCGGCTGGCGCAACCGCCTCGTCATCCCCGTTCCACCGGACGGCGCCGATGGGTCCCGTACCGAGGAGGGAGCGGTCATCTCATGATTCGACTCGTCATCGCTGACGATCAGGCCGTGGTCCGTGCCGGGTTGAGCGTCATCCTCGGAGCCGAAGAGGACATTGAGGTCGTGGGTGAGGCGGCAGACGGCGCCGAGGCGATAGCGCTGGCTCGTGAACTGCGCCCCGACGTCGTATGCATGGACATCCGCATGCCCGGGACCGACGGTATCGCGGCAACGCGGGCGATCGTCTCCGACCCCGATCTGGACGTGGACGTGCTCATTCTGACCACCTTCGATGTCGACGACGACGTCCTGGCCTCCCTCGAGGCCGGTGCCGCGGGGTTTCTCCTCAAAGGGGGGCCGATGAGGACACTCTCCTGGGGGCGGTCCGCTCCGTCGCAGCAGGGGAAGGGAACCTTGGACCAGCGCGTCACCCGCAGGATCCTGCGTGAGCTCTCCAGGCGAGGCTCCCGAGGTGCGCTCGCCGAACCTGGCACCGGGGCTCAGCATCAGTACACCGACAGAGCTGCGGATGCTGGTGGTGCATCCGGGCATGCGTCGTACGCCGGAGCCGCTTCCGTGGACGTCGCCTTGACCTCTCGGGAGCTGGAAGTGCTCAGACTGTTGGCCCAGGGCATGTCCAACGGTGAGATGGCAGCACACCTATATGTGGAGCCGACGACAATCAAGTACCACCTGACGGGACTCATGCAGAAAACCGGGTCTCGAGACCGCCTGCAAACGGTGCTCTGGGGGATTCGCGCTGGCCTGGTGCGGCCCTGAGAAGCGATGACGGGAGAAGTAGAACCGGAGGGGCCGGTGCAGGGGAGAGCCGGCCTGTCCCCCGAGGGCCCGGATGTGATGCAGGTCGCGGGAAAGTCGTTTGACAACCCGCAATCAAGTCTGGCTATAGTACTCCTCGCTGCCGGAGCGACTGAACGGTCCGACGGCGGTACCGGACGACGGAAACGTCGAACCGGCAGGAGTGATCCGGCTGGTGCGGTGAAAGCAGAATAGTTCAGAGATCAGGGTCACGCGATCCGAATTTGATTCCCGAACGACAACCTGCTTATGCTAGTCCGGTCGCCTTCGAGAGGCAAGCTAGGAACTCTTCCTCAGTTGAAATTTCGGTGGGTGTGTTGTTTGAGAACTCGATAGTGTGTCATGTTTTTTATGCCATGGCCTCTGGGGCTGCGCGTGTTTTGTGTGGTTTTTGGGGGTTTGTTTTGTTTTGGTTTGCCTGGCTCTCTGGATTTTTGTGTTTGGGGGGTTGGGTTGGGCCTTGGTCTGGTTTTCTGGGCTGTTGTACTGACTGTTGCTCTGGCTTGGCTTCATGCTTTGTTGTGTGGGGTTGGTTGGGGTTTTGTTGGTTTTGTTTGGAGAGTTTGATCCTGGCTCAGGACGAACGCTGGCGGCGTGCTTAACACATGCAAGTCGAACGGTGAAGGGGCCTGCTTTTGTGGGTCCTGGATGAGTGGCGAACGGGTGAGTAACACGTGAGTAACCTGCCCCTTCTTCTGGATAACCGCATGAAAGTGTGGCTAATACGGGATATTCTGTGCCTGCTGCATGGTGGGTGTGGGAAAGATTGCGCCTTTTTGGGTGTTTTTTTGGTGGGGGATGGGCTCGCGGCCTATCAGCTTGTTGGTGGGGTGATGGCCTACCAAGGCGGTGACAGGGTAGCCGGCCTGAGAGGGTGGACGGTCACACTGGGACTGAGACACGGCCCAGACTCCTACGGGAGGCAGCAGTGGGGGAATATTGCACAATGGGCGCAAGCCTGATGCAGCGACGCCGCGTGAGGATGGAGGCCTTCGGGTTGTGAACCTCTTTCGCCAGTGAAGCAGGCCTGCTCCTTTGTGGGTGGGTTGACGGTAGCTGGATAGAAGCGCCGGCTAACTACGTGCCAGCAGCCGCGGTAATACGTAGGGCGCGAGCGTTGTCCGGAATTATTGGGCGTAAAGAGCTCGTAGGCGGCTGGTCGCGTCTGTCGTGAAAATCCTCTGGCTTAACTGGGGGCTTGCGGTGGGTACGGGCCGGCTTGAGTGCGGTAGGGGAGACTGGAACTCCTGGTGTAGCGGTGGAATGCGCAGATATCAGGAAGAACACCGGTGGCGAAGGCGGGTCTCTGGGCCGTTACTGACGCTGAGGAGCGAAAGCGTGGGGGAGCGAACAGGATTAGATACCCTGGTAGTCCACGCCGTAAACGTTGGGCACTAGGTGTGGGGGGCCTTTTCCGGGTCTTCCGCGCCGTAGCTAACGCATTAAGTGCCCCGCCTGGGGAGTACGGCCGCAAGGCTAAAACTCAAAGGAATTGACGGGGGCCCGCACAAGCGGCGGAGCATGCGGATTAATTCGATGCAACGCGAAGAACCTTACCAAGGCTTGACATGTGCCGGTCGGCTCCGGAGACGGGGTTTCCCTCCTTTGTGGGGGCCGGTTCACAGGTGGTGCATGGTTGTCGTCAGCTCGTGTCGTGAGATGTTGGGTTAAGTCCCGCAACGAGCGCAACCCTTGTCCCGTGTTGCCAGCACGTTGTGGTGGGGACTCGCGGGGAGACTGCCGGGGTCAACTCGGAGGAAGGTGGGGATGACGTCAAATCATCATGCCCCTTATGTCTTGGGCTTCACGCATGCTACAATGGCCGGTACAGAGGGCTGCGATACCGTGAGGTGGAGCGAATCCCTTAAAGCCGGTCTCAGTTCGGATCGGTGTCTGCAACTCGACACCGTGAAGTTGGAGTCGCTAGTAATCGCAGATCAGCAACGCTGCGGTGAATACGTTCTCGGGCCTTGTACACACCGCCCGTCACGTCATGAAAGTCGGCAACACCCGAAGCCCGTGGCCCTACGGGGAGCGGTCGAAGGTGGGGCTGGTGATTGGGACGAAGTCGTAACAAGGTAGCCGTACCGGAAGGTGCGGCTGGATCACCTCCTTTCTAAGGATATGGTTTGTGGGGGTGGCTTCCTGGCTGTTGATCTTGCTCGGGCCGTTTGTGGGTCCGGGCCGGTCGAGGGAGTGCTTGCTCGCGGAAGGGCGGCTGGCTGGTGCTCTGGTGTCTTGCCTGTTGGTGGTGGGGTGCCGGGGTGTGGTTGGTTGCCTGGTGCTGGCATAGAGACACGCCTGCTGCTGGTGGGCTGCTGCGCTGTTGTGGTCGTGGTGGTCGGCTGGTTGGTGGGTGCCCCTGCGTGCTTGTGCGCGTGTGGGGGTGGCATGCTGTCGGGGTTCTGGGGCAGTGCGCCCTGGTTGCCTGGCCCGTGTTCTGCTTCCCTGTTTGTGGGTGGTGGGGGGTGGGTGTGGGTGGGTTGGTTGTGAACTGTATAGTGGACGCGAGCATCTTACTGTAAGTCTGCGACAAGTGTTTTGTCGTGTGTTGTGTTGTTTGTTTTTTTGAGCGTTCGGTGGATGCCTTGGCATCAGGGGCCGATGAAGGACGTGGTGGCCTGCGATATTCCTCGGGGAGCCGGCTGGCGGGCTGTGATCCGAGGGTTTCCGAATGGGGGGACCCGGCACGAGTTATGTCGTGTCACCTGCATCTGAATTGTATAGGGTGTGGGGGGTGACGCGGGGAAGTGAAACATCTCAGTACCCGTAGGAGAAGATATTCCGTGAGTAGTGGCGAGCGAAAGCGGATGATGGTTAAACCGTGTGCGTGTGATACTCGGCAGGGGTTGCGTGTGCGGGGTTGTGGGGCTGTCCTGTTTTCTCTTCTGCCGGAGAGGGGGCGCGTGTGCTGGCTGGTAGCTGAATCGTCTGGGAAGGCGTGGCGTAGTGGGTGATACCCCCGTAGGCGGAACTGGTTGGTGCGTGTCTGGGACGGTTTGCCCGAGTAGCACGGGGCTCGTGGAATCCTGTGTGAATCTGCCAAGACCACTTGGCTGCCTGAATACCTCCTGATGACCGATAGTGGATAGTACCGTGAGGGAATGGTGAAAAGTACCCCGGGAGGGGAGTGAAATAGTACCTGAAACCGGGCGCTTACAAGCCGTCAGAGCCTTCGCATGCGTTGTGTGTGTGGGGGTGGTGGCGTGCCTTTTGAAGAATGAGCCTGCGAGTCAGTGGCGTGTCGCGAGGTTAACCCGTGTGGGGTAGCCGTAGCGAGCGAGTCCGAACAGGGGCGATTTGTAGTGGCGCGTTCTGGACCCGAAGCGGGGTGATCTACCCATGGCCAGGTTGAAGCACGTGTAAGAGCGTGTGGAGGACCGAACCCACCTAGGGTTGAAAAACTGGGGGATGAGCTGTGGGTAGGGGTGAAAGGCCAATCAAACTCCGTGATAGCTGGTTCTCCCGAAATGCATTTAGGTGCAGCGTCGCGTGTTGCCCGGCGGAGGTAGAGCTACTGGGTGGCTGATGGGCCCCACAGGGTTACTGACGTCAACCAAACTCCGAATGCCGTTCGGGTTCTAGCGTGGCAGTGAGACTGCGGGGGATAAGCTCCGTGGTCGAGAGGGAAACAGCCCAGATCGCCGGCTAAGGCCCCTAAGCGTGTGCTAAGTGGGAAAGGATGTGCGGTCGCGCAGACAACCAGGAGGTTGGCTTAGAAGCAGCCATCCTTGAAAGAGTGCGTAATAGCTCACTGGTCAAGTGATCGTGCGCCGACAATGTAGCGGGGCTCAAGCACACCGCCGAAGCCGCGGACCCATGACGTGTTCCCTTCACCGTCCCACTTGCTGGGGTGGTGGCAGGGGTTGTGGGTGGTAGGGGAGCGTCCTGCACCGGGGGAAGCCTGTGGGTGACTGCTGGTGGACGGTGCGGGAGTGAGAATGCAGGCATGAGTAGCGATACTAGGGGTGAGAAGCCCTAGCGCCGAATGACCAAGGGGTTCCAGGGCCAGGCTAGTCCGCCCTGGGTGAGTCGGGACCTAAGGCGAGGGCCGACAGGCGTAGTCGATGGATGACGGGTTGATATTCCCGTACCGGCGAAGCACCGCCCATGCTGACGCGCGGGTGCTAACCCACGCCCAGCCACCATGTAAGCCGCGCCTACTCCTTTCGGGGGGTGGTGTGGTTGTGGTGGTGGGGTCTGGGGATCCTCCGTGCAGGTAGGCAAGCGTGTTAACAGGGGTGACGCACAGTGGTAGCCCGGCGGACCTGATGGCTTGGTCCGTTCAAGCGCGCAGCCCGTCCTCCAGGTAAATCCGGGGGGCTGTCTTTGATGACGGGGGTGAGGCGTGATGGTGACCCCACGTTGGTGGGGGATAACAGGGTGATCCTGGGGTGCCGAGAAAAGCCTCGACGCGATGGTGCCAGCCGCCCGTACCCTAAACCGACACAGGTGGTCGGGCAGAGTATGCCTAGGCGCACGAGTGAATCATGGTTAAGGAACTCGGCAAAATGCCCCCGTAACTTCGGGAGAAGGGGGGCCTGAGCCCTGAAGCCCCGTGCGGGCTAGGGGGGAGGGTCGCAGAGGCCAGGGGGAAGCGACTGTTTACTAAAAACACAGGTCCGTGCGAAGCCGTAAGGCGATGTATACGGACTGACGCCTGCCCGGTGCTGGAAGGTTAAGAGGAACCATCAACCCCTTTCTTGGGGGTGAAGTGGTGAATTTAAGCCCCAGTAAACGGCGGTGGTAACTATAACCATCCTAAGGTAGCGAAATTCCTTGTCGGGTAAGTTCCGACCTGCACGAATGGCGTAACGACTTCCCCGCTGTCTCAACCATGAGCTCGGCGAAATTGCAGTACGAGTAAAGATGCTCGTTTCGCGCAGAAGGACGGAAAGACCCCGGGACCTTTACTACAGCTTGGTATTGGCGCCCGCTATAGCTTGTGCAGGATAGGTGGGAGACTGTGAAGCCGTCACGCCAGTGGCGGTGGAGTCGTCCTTGAAATACCACTCTGGTTATGGCGTGCGCCTGAACCTGGGCCCGTGATCCGGGTTAGGGACAGTGCCTGGTGGGTAGTTTAACTGGGGCGGTTGCCTCCTAAAGTGTAACGGAGGCGCTCAAAGGTTCCCTCAGCCTGGTCGGCAACCAGGTGTTGAGTGCAAGTGCACAAGGGAGCTTGACTGTGAGACCGACGGGTCGAGCAGGTACGAAAGTAGGAACTAGTGATCCGGCGATCCCGTGTGGGTGGGTCGTCGCTCAACGGATAAAAGGTACCCCGGGGATAACAGGCTGATCCTGCCCAAGAGTCCATATCGACGGCATGGTTTGGCACCTCGATGTCGGCTCGTCGCATCCTGGGGCTGGAGCAGGTCCCAAGGGTTGGGCTGTTCGCCCATTAAAGCGGTACGCGAGCTGGGTTTAGAACGTCGTGAGACAGTTCGGTCCCTATCCTCTGCGCGCGCAGGAGACTTGAGAAGGCCTGTCCCTAGTACGAGAGGACCGGGACGGACGAACCTCTGGTGTGCCAGTTGTCCCGCCCGGGGCACGGCTGGTTGGCTACGTTCGGGAAGGGTAACCGCTGAAAGCATCTAAGCGGGAAACCATCTTCAAGATAAGGTCTCCGCAGGGCACCTCGGTGTCCTGGTAGGCCCCCAGCAGACTACTGGGTTGATAGGCCAGAAGTGGAAGACCGGCAACGGTCTGTGAGCTGACTGGTACTAATAGGCCAACACAAACAACAACACCCCCACCAAGAAAACAGGGGGAGGGGGTGCAGCAGCAAGACGCGAGCGTCCACTATACGGTCCACACCCAACCCAACCACCAACCACACACAAGCACCCAGCGTGCTCGTGCGTGCAGGGCAGGGTGGGCAACGGGCACCAGACAACCGAATCAACCGCACCAGACGACGGCACACGCACTGCCAACCAGTCGTCTCGGTGGTCACAGCGACAGGGAAACGCCCGGCCCCATCCCGAACCCGGAAGCTAAGCCTGACAGCGCCGATGGTACTGCACCCGCCAGGGTGCGGGAGAGTAGGACACCACCGAGCACAAACCACACAGTCGGCCCGGAACCGCGAACAGCGGTTCCGGGCCAACTGCTTGTTTGGGAGTTGACAGAGGGCGCTCGACATCGCCCTGTGCTGCCAGTGGTGACATCATGAAGACTCTCATCCCTCATATGAGATCTGTCGTCGTCAACAGGGGCGTTGAGCTGAGGGTACGGGGACGGAATCAACGAAGGCCTGTGCCGCCGGGCTGGGGTTGAAGGAGTCCCAAGCCAGGTACTCCACCCGGACCGGACCGTCGCTGACGGGGATGCACACGCAGCCAGGCGCGTCGTGGGCCACACTGGGAGCGGTAAGAGCCGCCCCCAGTCCCTGACGCACCAATCCAGTGAGTAGGTCGGCCGTGTTCACCTCGAAGCTCACCTCACGGCGGAGCCCGGCCCCGTCAAAGGCCAGATCAGACTGCTCACGTCCCGACGACCCTTCCGGAAAATCCACGAACGGCTCGTCTGCCAGGTCCTCAAGGCTGAGTCGGCGCCGGCCCGCCAGTCGGTGCCCCTCCGGCAGTACCGCCACCAGGCGCTCCCGTGAGAGCTCTCGCGTCTGCACGCCCCGCGGCGCCACGCCTTCCGCCAGGCCGAGGAAGCCCACGTCCAGCTCCCCAGCCGCAATACGACGTAGGAAGTCATCACTGCCGCCGGTGCGCACGTGCACGCCGACCTCGGGATAGCTACGACGGAATGTCCCCAGGACGGCCGCAACATCCACTGCGGTGACGGTCGGGATCACCCCGATGCTCAGCGACCCTCTGATCTCGCCGTGAGCGGCCGCGGCCGAGACCTTCGCCCGCTCAGCCGCCTGCAGGCACAACCGAGCCTGCTTCATGAACGCCTCCCCGGCGGGCGTCACCTCCACCTTGCGGCTCGTACGCGCGAACAGCCTCACCCCGAGCTCGCTCTCCAGCGACTTGATCTGCCGGCTCAAGGCCGACTGCACCACGAAGCACCGCTCAGCCGCGCGCGTGAAGCTCTGCTCCTCAGCGATGGCCACGGCGTACCTCAACTGCTGCAGTTCCACCCATCAATCTTAAACGAGCATCGCTGTCATCCCATCTATGTCATCGACGGATCGATGCTCACCCCTCAGGGTGGACGCATGACGACTCATGCCGAACCCTCGAACGCCAGGTGCGACTCCCGGTCGGCCACGCCCGACGGCGCCCTGTCATGCCGCCGGCCGAGAATCGCCTGGATCGCTCTGACGGCCCTGGCGCCGGCGGTCTGGGGGACGACATACATCGTCACCACCCGCGCCCTTCCCTCGGGGCATCCGGTCTTCGCGGCACTGATGCGGACACTCCCCGCAGGCATCCTCGCCCTCCTCGCCTCCCGGCAGCTGCCGCGCGGAACGTGGTGGTGGAAGAGCCTCGTCCTCGGGGCCCTCAACATGACGTGCTTCTTCCCTCTCCTCTTCGTCGCCGCACAACGCCTCCCCGGAGGCGTGGCCGCGACACTCGGGGCCGCGCAGCCGATCATCGTCGCCGGCCTCGCCGTCGCCGTGCTCCATGAGCGCCTGTCGGCATGGAGGCTGATGTGGGGCGCGATCGGCGTCGTCGGTATCGCCCTCGTCGTCCTGGGGCCGCAGGCGCAGCTCGACGCCCTCGGGGTGGCGGCCGGCCTGGGAGGGGCTGTCTCGATGGGCCTGGGAGTCGTCCTCACCAAACGGTGGGGCAGGCCCGACGGCGTCAGCGCCCTCGGCCTGGCCGGCTGGCAGCTCACCGGCGCCGGCCTCCTGCTCATCGCGCCCGCCCTCCTCATCGACGGCATCCCAACCGGAATCGATGCGGCGGCCGCGGCCGGATACGCCTGGCTCGGGCTCGTGGGAGGGCTGGCCGCCTACGTCCTGTGGTTCGAGGGCATCCGACGGCTGCCGGTCACGCCGACGACGCTACTGGGGCTGCTCTCACCGCTGACCGCGGCACTCCTCGGGAGCGTCATCGTCGGCGAGGTGCTCACAGCCATCCAGCTCCTGGGATTCGCTCTCGCTCTGAGCGCGATGAGCGCGGGCCAGCTGGCCCCGCCCTCTTTCCGATTCTCCTCTCGAAAGGACCCCTCATGAGAATCACCGTCTTAGGCGCCACCGGCATGGCCGGGACAGCCGTCGTCAACGAGGCACTGCGCCGCGGTCACGAGGTGACCGCCGTCTCCCGGCGGCGACGCCATCAGGGCGGCGCCCACCTCACCTCCTGCCTGCTGGACGTCACCGACGTCGAGGGCATGGCCGGCCTCCTGGAAGACAGTGACGCCGCCGTCGTCGCACTCCGTCCGCCCGCGGGTCACGAGAGCGACCTGGTCCGACTGACAACGGCCGTCCTGGACGCCGCCTCCAGGAGCCGAACGCCTCTGCTCATCATCGGGGGCGCAGCTCCGCTGAGCTCGCCCACAGATCCCAGCACCCTCGCCATCGAAGACCCCACCATTGTGCCGCCGGCCTGGAGAGACGTGGCCCAGGCGAGCCTCGATCAGTTCCGGGTCTGTCAGGCGCACAGCTACGAGGGCTGGGTCTACCTCAGCCCGCCGGCGATCTTCGGCCCGGGAGATGTCACCGGCGCCTACCGCCGCGGAACCACCACGCTTCTGCGGGACGCCCACGGAGCATCCCGCATCAGCCCCGAGGACCTGGCGCTCGCCGTCGTCGACGAGCTGGAGCACCCCGGTGGCGAGCAGCACGTCACCGTCATCGCCTCGGCCTGAGGGGACTCAGACCCAGGACGACAAGAACATGTGGTAGAGCCAGAAGGAGCGTGAGACCGTCTGCCCGGTCCAGATCGGCCACCAGAAGGCCGCCGCCGCGCAGGCCAGGAGCGTGACCACGATGATGAGGGAGATGCCCTCGGTGCGGATCTGCCAGGTGGGCGCCATCGTCCAGTTCGATAGGGAGGACCACGGCCTGCGCCGACCGGCTGGTTGCGGGCGCTCCGTCGTCGGGAGGGCGCTCCGGCGTGGCGGTGCCCTCCGACGACGTCGACAGGGCCGGGTAGCCGGTCAGCTCGGCGTAGGCCTGCTGCTGCGCCGTATCGGTCCGAGGACCGGTACCGGAGAGAGCGTCGTCGGCATCGGCCACGGCCGTGCTGATGCGGTACATGCCGGGATCGGTCTCCACCACCGGGGGTGTCCACACGGGTGTGCGCCCGAACTGCGGACCGAAACCCAGGAATCTGGCCCCCACGCCCCGCCACGGCCGGATACCCGGGCCGATCTGCCCCCTTCTGAGGGCCTCCATCTGAGCCTGGGCGCTTCGCGAGCCCGGCAGTGGTGGCAGCAGCCCGGAGCTCATGCCCAGCGCCAGCACGAGGACGAGGACGACGCAGGGCACGAAGGCCACTGTGTAGAAGGTGAAGATGGTGCGGTCCCGGTACTGGAACCACGGCACGTACAGACCCAGGTAGCCGATGAGAGGCACCCAGACCCGCCAGTCGCGGTTCTTCACCCCGATGATGACCACGGCCGCCAGTGCCACGACGGCCGACCACCAGATGACGATGTTCCCGATCGAGGTGATCGCCTGAATGCAGTCCCCACCCCAGCAGGTCTGCGGTACCTGAGCCTTGTCCTGCCAGAAGAAGGAGGTCGGCCGGGTCTGCAGCAGCCAGCCGGAGGGCTTCGACTGGTACGTGTGCGGCTCGGCCAGGCCCACGTGGAACGTGTACATCCTCTGGTGGTAGGCGATGAAGTCGTTGATGTTCTGGAACACCGAGTCGCTGACGTACCCGGACAGCCATGGCGCGGGGGACCTGGCTGCGCGCATTGGGCTCCGCCAGTGTCCAGCCGTGCATGTAGGCGCTGGGGTGGGTGAACCAGGACCACCAGCAGCCGACGTAGACCGCGACCACCACCGGAATCGTCTGAAGGAAGTCACTCACGCCCTGGGCGACCGTGCCCTCCAGGAACCAGGCCCGTGCCCTCACCCGCCGTAGCGCCAGAGTGTCCCAGATGACGACGACGATGCCGGAGGCCGCCACCAGGTAGAGCCCCGACCACTTGATGGAGCAGGTCAGACCCAGCGCGATGCCGGCCGCCAGCAGCCAGGGGCGGATCGTGGCGTGCGGGGCCCTCGCCCCGGGGCTCGTCCCCGCCATCTTGCGGGCCAGCCTCGCCCGCGACCACTCCCGGTCACGGACCAGGCAGTACAGGGTCACGGTGGCGAAGAAACCGATGAACACGTCCAGCAGCCCGATGCGGGACTCGGTCAGGGCCACGCCGTCGATCGCCAGGAGCAGCCCGGCCAGGCCCGCCAGCAGCGGCGAGCGGGTCAGGCGCATCGTCAGACGCGCCAGCAGCATCACCGTGAGGATCCCGGCGATGGCCGGCATGATCCGCCAGCCGAAGGGCGACTCCGGCCCGAAGACCTCCATGCCGGCGCCGATGAGCCACTTGCCCAGCTGGGGGTGGACGACGTAGGCCGCCTCGTCGGACAGTCCGGAGAAGTCCCCGGCGGCGAAGGCCGCATCGGAGTTGTGCGCCCAGCTCCCCTCATAGCCCAGGCGCCACAGGGAATAGGCGTCCTTGACATAGTAGATCTCATCGAACATGAGCGTCTTGGGGTGGTTCAGCCCGATGAGGCGCAGCAGCGCCGCGATGACGCCGACGACGCCGGTGACGACCCAACCGCGGACCCTCACGGCGCGGGGCATCACGTCATCCACCGGCCCCGAGACCCGAGCGCAGGGTGCGCAGCTCGGCCTCGGTGCGCTCGGCGACGGCGGGCTCGGCCGGTGCGGGGATCCGTGCGCCTCATCCCGCCTCGGGGTGGGTTCCTGTGCTCGTTCCTGCTCCACGTCCGGGCCGGAGGGAACCGTCGCAGGGACTGCTCGGGGGACTGTTCGGGGACAGCGCGCTCGAGGTCGTCACACCCCGAGTCTAGGCGGCAGCCTCACCGAGAGTCGCACCGACATACTGTGTCCCTATGATTGAGCAGCATCCCGTCCCCAGAGCCGCGATCGACGGAGACAGCCACGATGACAGCCCGGCCCGGGCGGCCAGGTCGAATCCACTGCCGACGACGGCGTCGCTGCTCCCGCCCACAGCCCGGACCTGCGTGGTGGGACGATCACCCTGGCCGCCACCCCGATCGGCAACGTCTCCGACGCCTCCCGACGCCTGCGCTGCGCCCTGGAGCAGGCCGACCTCATCGCCGCCGAGGACACCCGCCGGCTGCGGGCCCTGGCTCAGCGCCTCGACGTCGAGTCCCCTGGGGCGCGTCATCGCCTTCCACGAGCACAATGAGCGCGAGCGCGCCCCCGAGCTGCTCGAGGCCGCCCGCAGCGGCCTGACGCGTCCTGGTCGTCTCCGACGCCGGGATGCCATCGGTCTCCGACCCCGGGCTACCGACTCGTCCAGGCCGCGGTCCGCGAGCAGGTGCCCGTCACCGTCGCACCGGGACCCCTCAGCGGTGCTGACCGCTCTGGCCCTGTCCGGGCTGGCCTCCGACCGGTTCTGCTTCGAGGGGTTCCTGCCGCGTAAACCGGGGGAGCGGCGTCGCGCCCTGGAGTCCCTGGCCACCCAGGAGCGCACCATGATCTTCCTGGAGTCGCCCCGCCGCGTCCACGACTCCCTGGCCGCCATGGCCGAGGCCCTCGGTGATGATCGCCCCGCGGCGCTGTGCCGGGAGCTGACCAAGACCCATGAGGAGGTGCTGCGGGCCCCTTTGGCCGAGCTGGCCCGGGCCACGGGCGACGGCGTCCTGGGGGAGGTGGTGCTCGTCGTCGCCGGAGCCGAGCCGGTCGCCGCCAGCCCCGAGGCCGCCGCACGCGAGGCCCTGTCACTGGCCGAGACCGGCATGCGCCTCAAAGCGGCTGCGGCCCAGGTGGCCGGCGAGAGCGGTCTTCGCCCCAACGAGGTCTACCGCGCGGCTCTTGAGCTGCGTGATTCCGCCGACTGAACCGGCCGGGACACCGGCGCGGTCGATTCCCGCTATGGTCGGGTCATGAACACCGAGCACCGCACTGGTTCCCAGGCCCGCGCTCGCCGGGCCCTCATCATCGTCGACGTCCAGCCCACCTTCTGCGAGGGAGGCGCCCTGGCGGTGACCGGGGGCAACGCCGTCGCCGAGCGCATCGCCGCCCACCTGTCCTCCCACCGGGGGGACTACGACCTGGTGGTCACCACCCAGGACTGGCACATCGACCCCGGTGAGCACTTCTCCAGCGAACCCGACTTCATCGACACCTGGCCCGTCCACGGCGTGGCCGACTCCGCCGAGGCCCAGCTCCACCCCGCCCTGAGCGGCCTGGACGCCGACGCCGCCGTGAAGAAGGGCCAGTACGCCGCCGCCTACTCCGGTTTTGAGGGTGTTGACGAGGACGGACGCAGCCCTGGCGGACATCCTGAGCGCCGCCGGCATCGAAGCCGTCGACGTCGTCGGGCCTGGCCGAGTCCCACTGCGTCAAGGACACCGCCCTGGACGCGGCCCGGGCAGGGCTACCGGGTGCGGGTCCTGACCGATCTGACCGAGCCGGTCAGCCCCGAGCTGGGGACGCGCCGCCCGCGCCGACATGAGCGCCGCCGGCATTGAGCTGCGCCCTCCCGCGCTGAAGGCCGTCGACGCCGGTCACCGGGGCCGCGGCTCCCAGGGAGTCTGACTGACGCATCGGGCGCCCTCGCCGAGGCTGAGTCGGCGAGGGCACCCGTGCTGGTATCAGGGCGTTGGCTACTGCGCCGGCCAGCCACCGGGCTGGTTGTACTGGCCCTGCTGCACGGGCTGAGTGAATACCGACGGCTGCTCGGGCTGAGCCTGCTGCTGAGCCGGTTGCTGACCCGCCCAGCCCGAACTGGGCGGTCGGCGCGATCTGCGAGTACTGAGGGCGCGGCTCCCGCCCCAGTACCACAGCCGAGGGCGCGTAAGGGGCCGGTTCCGGCTGCTGGTACTGGGGCTGCTGGGCGTACGGCGCCGCCTGCGGCTGCTGGTCGGACTGCCATGCGCCCTGGGTGTAGACGGTCGGGGCCCCGGGGACCGCCCCGGTCATCGTGCTGAACGCTTCGCTCGTGCCCCGGGCCGGGCCGTACCGGCGCGCGGCCAGCTTGGAGCGCCAGGCCATGCCGCCGGCACCCATCGCCAGGCCCATGACCGCCATGATGATCGCGCCGACAACCCCGAACAGTGACAGCAACGTGGCCTTCGCCGACGAGGGGGCGACGATCTCGCCCACGGAGACTCCCGCGGTGCTGTGGCAGTCAACGGTGTAGGCGCCCGACTCCTGGGAGGAGAAGGTCGTGAAGAGCTGACCTCCCTTGACCTTCGTGGACGACGAGCCGGACTTCGTGGCGACCTCGTCACCACCGGGAGAGGTCACCGAGCACTCCGGTGCGTCGTCGCCGGTGCTGTAGAACAGCCCGTAGGTGCGGCCCTTGTTCAGCTCCACCGTGGCGGCCTGATCGTCCGGAAGGCTGGTGACAGTGGCGTTGAACTGGCCGCGGGTGACCGCCGAACCGATCCCGCCGATGATGGCGACGAGGAGGAGGGCCAGCCCGGCCGCCGCCAACGCCGTCGGGGCGGCCAGGCTCCTGGACGTCGTCGGCCGTCCCTCGGCGCCCGGGTAGCCGGCCTGGGGCGTCTGGAACGGTGCGGCCGGCGAGTACTGCGGAGGCCGGCCGCCGGCCAGGGCGGGGTCGTAATCGTTCGCCGCCCAGCCTGCTGAGTTCGCTGAGTACTGGGAGCCGGGGTACTGGGACATAACTGGCCTTTCTGGTCCATCGTGTCCGTGTGAGAAGCGCGTGGGAACACGTCATGACGGCGTGCACGGCGAGTATCGCGATGCTGAGACCTCACGCAGCTCCGAGACCTGTCGGAAGGTGCTGAAACGTGCCGGAACACCCAGCCCGAGCGGACGCCGCACGACTCGGACCCGAGACTACCGGGTGCCGGTGCGGCCGCCGCACGGCCATGGACGCTGGGATCCGCGGCCGGTGGGACTGAAAGCGGCCGGGAACCCGATAGGGCTGACCTCCATGACCCATATCCCTGTCCGCAGTCGCCTGGCCGTACGCCAACGGCCCGCGTCACATCGGCCACGTCGCCGGCTTCGGTGTTCCCTCAGACGTCTTCTCGCGCTACATGCGCATGGCCGGTCATGACGTCCTCATGGTCTCGGGCACCGATGAGCACGGCACCCCGATCCTCGTCGCCGCCGACGAGGAGGGCCTCAGCGCCCGTGAGCTCGCCGACCGCAACAACCGGCTCATCGTCGAGGACCTCGTGGCCCTGGGCCTGTCCCTACGACCTGTTCACCCGCACTACCGCCGGCAACCACTACCACGTGGTCCAGGACATGTTCACCACCGTGCGGGACAACGGCTACATGGTCCAGCAGGTGACCCGTTCGGCGATCTCCCCCTCCACCGGGCGCACCCTGCCCGACCGTTACATCGAGGGCACCTGCCCGATCTGCGGCGCCGAGGGCGCCCGCGGGGACCAGTGCGACACCTGCGGCAACCAGCTCGATCCCACCGACCTCATCAGCCCGCGCTCGCGGATCAACGGCGAGACCCCCGAGTTCGTGGAGACCACCCACTGGTTCCTGGACCTGCCCGCCCTGGCCCAGGCCCTGGGCGCCTGGCTCGACGAGCGCGAGGCCTCCGGCACCTGGCGGCCCAACGTCATCAAGTTCTCCCAGAACCTCCTGGGCGACATCCGCCCGCGCGCCATGACCCGCGACATCGACTGGGGCATCCCGGTGCCCGGCTGGGAGGACCAGCCCACCAAGCGCCTCTACGTCTGGTTCGACGCCGTCATCGGCTACCTGTCCGCCTCCGTGGAGTGGGCGCGCCGCAGCGGCGACCCCGAGGCCTGGCGCGCCTGGTGGAACGACCCGCAGGCCCTGTCCTACTACTTCATGGGCAAGGACAACATCGTCTTCCACTCCCAGATCTGGCCGGCCGAGCTCCTGGGCTACAACGGCCAGGGGGAGCGCGGCGGCGAGCCCGGGCGCCTGGGCTCGCTCAACCTGCCCACCGAGGTCGTCTCCAGCGAGTTCCTCACCATGGAGGGCAAGAAGTTCTCCTCCTCCCACGGCATCGTCATCTACGTGCGCGACTTCCTCCAGCGCTACCAGGCCGACGCCCTGCGCTACTTCATCTGCGCGGCCGGCCCGGAGACCGCGGACGCGGACTTCACCTGGGCGGAGTTCGTGCGGCGCACCAACGGCGAGCTCGTGGCCGGCTGGGGCAACCTCGTCAACCGCACCGCCTCCATGATCCACAAGCGCTTCGGGCAGATCCCCGAGCCCGCCGAGCTCCAGGACATCGACCGGGCCCTGCTCGACGCCGTCGAGGCCGGTTTCGCCTCCGTGGGCGGCCTCATCGCCCAGCACCGCCAGAAGGCGGCCCTGGGGGAGGCGATGCGCCTGGTCGGGGAGGCCAACAAGTACGTCGCCGACACCCAGCCCTTCAAGCTCAAGGGCGAGGACCCCGAGACCCAGGCCCGCCTGGCCACGGTCCTGCACACGCTGGCCCAGGCGGTCGCCGACCTCAACCTCATGCTCTCGCCCTTCCTGCCGCACGCCGCCAACGACGTCGACCGGGTCCTGGGCGGGAACGGCCGGATCGCCCCGATGCCCCGCATCGAGGAGGTCGACGAGCTCGATCCCGAGCACCTGCCCGAGGCCTTCGACGGTCGCACCGGCTACCCGATCATCACCGGTGACTACCAGGACGCCCCCACCTGGGAGCGCCACCCGGTGACCGTCGGGATCCCCGTGGCCAAGCCGGCCCCGGTGTTCACCAAGCTGGACGAGTCGATCATCGAGGCCGAGCTGGCCCGTTACGCCGGCTCCGTGCCCGACGACGTCACCGGCTCCTGAGGGCGCATGGGCCCCAGGAAGCGCGACCGCTCCTGGCCGCCGGCCGACGCCGTCGCCCCCCTGGCGGCTCCGGTCACCGACAACCACACGCACCTGCCGGTTCCCTGCGGATCGCCGGCGGGCCCCGGGATCGGAGGCGCCGCTGAGCGCCGCCGAGCTGGTCGAGCGCGCCGCCGCCGTCGGGCGTGACCCGCGTGGTGACCTCCGCCTGCGAGGTCACCACCTGGGAGGAGAGCCTGGTCCTGGCCCGAGACCTGCCGGGCGTGCGCGTGGCCCTGGCCGTGCATCCCAATGAGGCCGTCCTCCACGCCGGGGTTCGCGAGACCGGGCCTGACGGGCTCGCTCCGCGTGCGCAGGAGCACCACACCGAGCCGATCGAGTCCGCGATCGCCCGCCTGGAGGAGACGCTCAGGGCGAACGCCGACGTCGTCGTCGCCGTCGGAGAGCGGACTGGATTTCTTCCGCACCGGTGACAAGGGGGCCGCCGCTCAGCGTGAGGCCTTCCGAGCGCACATCGCCCTGGCCAAGGACCTCGACCTGCCCCTGCAGATCCACGACCGTGACGCGCACGCCGCCTGCGTGGAGGTACTCGAGGCCGACGGCGCTCCCGGGCGCACCGTCTTCCACTGCTTCTCAGGCGGCCCGCAGCTGGCCGCCGTCTGCGCCGAGCGCGGCTGGTACGCCTCCATCGCCGGGCCCGCTCACCTATCCGGCCAACGGGCTCCCTGCGGGAGGCGGTCGCCATCCTGCCCGACGAACTCCTCCTGGTGGAGACCGACGCCCCCTACCTCCCTCCCAAACGCTGGCGCGGCCGGCCCAACGCCTCCTACCTCATGGGGCGATACGGTCCGCTTTCCTGGCCGAGCAGCGGGGCCTGAGCGAGGAGCTGCTCTGCCGTCGCCTGCAGGCCACCACCGAGACCGTCTACGGGGCCTGGTAGGACGAGCCTCACCCCTGATGTCCTGCGGGGCGCGGGTCGTGAGCGGATCGGAGCCTGGCAAAGGGGTGCGCGCAGTCGTCATAGGACGGAATATGTCCGGACGAATCACTCCCAGGTTATCACTGTTCTTTCAGGACTGGTCCCAGGCGGTGGCAGGTGAGGGAATCAGGCGGGTGCTCTGCACGGTTCCGTCACAAGCTCACAGGGGTGTGAGCAGGCGCATTGGCACGCCCCTTGGTCATCGGTTACGGTGACATGCAGTCGTCAAACGAAGGAAGTTCTATCGTGGGTCGTCACTCCCAGACCAGCTCCCTGAGTACTACACTCGTCGGCCTTGGATCCATGGCCGCCAAGAAGCGGACCGCTCCCGGTGCTCACGGCCGCCGACGCGCCGAAGGCCCCGCCAAGACCGCACTGACCCCCATGCTCTTCAAGGCAGGGGGCGCCGCAGCCGCCTTCTCTCTGGCCGTCTCCGGAGCCGCCTACGCGGCCATCTCCGCCGGGGGATGACGAGGGGCGTTCCTCCTCGGGCGGCTCCTTCGGACTGATCGGCGGTGAGGCCGACGGGAAGCCGAAGGCCACTGAGGCTCCCGAGAAGCAGGGGGCCGGCAAGATCGCCAGCGCGGAGATCTCCACCACCACCGTCGATGAGCCGCAGGTTCACGGCACGGTCCAGAAGGAGAGCGACGCCCTGCCCAAGGGTGAGACCAAGGTCGAGACCGCCGGCGTCGACGGGCTCGTGCGCACCACCTACGAGGTCACCACCCAGGACGGCAAGGAGATCTCCCGCACCCCGGTTGCGCAGGTCGTCGTCACCCAGAAGGTGGATGAGGTCGTCCTCGTCGGCACCGGGGCTCAGCAGGCGCAGCAGGACGCGCAGCAGGCCGCCCAGGCTCAGTCCTCCGGCGACGCCGCGCAGGCCGCCCCTCAGGGTGCCCGACGGGCGCTCGGGTGAGCGCCCCGTCCACAGCCCGCCCCGGCTGCCGACCCCGGCGCGGGGACCGACCCTGAGAGCGCCAAGGCCATCGCCCGGTCCATGATGGCCGGCCACGGCTGGGGAGACTCCGAGTTCTCCTGCCTGGAGAACCTGTGGAACCCGTGAGTCCAGCTGGAACTACCAGGCCGAGAACGCCTCCTCGGGCGCCTACGGCATCCCCCAGGCGCTGCCCGGCTCCAAGATGAGCGAGGTGGCCGACGACTGGGCGACCAACCCCAGCACCCAGATCACCTGGGGCCTGAACTACATCTCCGGCCGCTACGGCACCCCTGCTCGGCCTGGGCTCACTCCGAGTCCGTCGGCTGGTACTGAGTCGAACCGGGACCCGCTGGGCCCGCAGGCATCTCGCATCGACGGCGCCCGTCTCCCTGCTGGGAGGCGGGCGCCGCCGGCGTATGCGTGAGACGCACGTCACATCAGGGGTGAGGTGCCTTTATTGTCAGGACCTTCGTCGTTCCACTACCGTGACGCTCGCCGTCGATCGGAAGGACGTCTCCCCGTGACTCCCACCCCCCATCGCCACGCCCATGCCCTGCCGGAGGAGCCGGACGCGCCCGGCCTCGCAGGGAGGCGGTCAGGGAGCAGCACGGCATGCGCGCCATCGCACTGCGCGCCGGTCTGGCGGCTCTGGCCCTGTCGGTGGCGGTCTCCGGGAGGCTGCCTACGCCGCCGTGCGAGTCGGGGCAGCACGGCTCGGGCCTCCGGTGTCGATGCGGCGGACCAGCGCGCCGATAGTCTCGGCGCCGAGGGCGGTCGCAGCGGGGTCTCGGTCACGCCGAGCACCCAGAAGGTGACCACGGAGACGGTTGATGCCACCGATCCCCACGGCACCGTCCAGCAGGAGAGCAGTGACCTGCCTCAGGGTGAGACCAAGGTCGCCACGCCGGGTGTCGACGGCGTCGTGCGTACCACCTACGAGATCACCACCGTCGGCGGCAAGGAGGTCTCCCGCACTCCGATCGCGCAGGTCGTCGTCACCCAGAAGGTGGATGAGGTCGTCCTCGTGGGTACCGGCGCCGCCAAGAAGCAGGAGCAGCCGCAGTCCCAGGAGCAGACCCCCGCGCCCTCGGCGCCGTCGGACTCCTCCGGCAGCTCTGGCGGTTCTGGCAGCTCTGGCAGCTCTGGAGGTTCCGCAGACTCTGGAGGTTCGGCATCCGGCGGCAGCGCCGGCACGACCGGCGGTGACGTCGGTGACGACGTGTGGGCCAAGCTCGCTCAGTGCGAGTCCGGTGGTAACCCTCAGACCAATACCGGCAATGGCTTCTACGGCATGTACCAGTTCACCCTGGAGACCTGGCAGGCCCTGGGCGGAACCGGTTACCCGCACGAGGCCGATGCCGCGACCCAGACCGCCATGGCCAAGAAGCTTCAGGCTCAGTCCGGCTGGGGCCAGTGGCCCGGTTGCGCCGACAAGCTCGGCCTGCGCTGAGGCGCCGGAGCGGCCTGCGCGACGGGCACGCAGGCGCGAACCCGACCATGCAGGAAGCATGCGGCGTGTTCCCAGATATCTCACAGTGACAAACCAGGTCGGGCGCCGGTTACTGTGTCCCCATGACGTTGCCGGTACCCGATTCGCAGGTGCCCTCGGCAGGAGCCACCCGCGCCGAGCGGGCCTGACCCTGCAGGAGCCTGCGAGACCGCCTCGGAGGTCTCATCCGATGCCCGCCTGTGCGGACCGCACCCGCAGGACCCTCACGATTCTCAGGGCCCTGCAGCGCCCGGCTCGCGAGCCTCCGGTCTCCTAGGGCCCACCGAGGTCCGGGGCCTGTCCCAGGCGCTGGGGATCCGCCCCACCAAGACCCTGGGGCAGAACTTCGTCCACGACGCCGGCACCGTGCGCCGCATCGTGAAGAGCGCGGGCGTGCACCACGATGACACGATCCTGGAGATCGGGCCGGGACTGGGCTCCCTGACCCTGGCACTCCTGGAGACCGGGGCGCGCGTCATCGCCGTCGAGATCGATCCCCTCCTGGCCCGGGCCCTGCCTGTCACTGTTGCCGACCGCATGCCCCAGGCCGCCGGTCGCCTCAGCGTCATCGAGGCCGATGCGCTGAGCATCACCGGGCCCGAGCCCCTGGGGGAGGCCGGGGCGCAGCCGCCCACCCGCCTCGTGGCGAACCTTCCCTACAACGTGGCCGTCCCCGTCCTGCTCACCGTCCTGGAGGCGCTGCCCAGCCTGGAGACCATCACCGTCATGGTCCAGGCCGAGGTCGCCGACCGCCTCGCCGCCGAGCCCGGCTCGCGCACCTACGGCGTCCCCAGCGTCAAAGCCGCCTGGTATGCCGCCGTCCGCCGCACCCTGACCATCTCCCGGCACGTCTTCTGGCCCGTTCCCAACGTCGACTCGGCCCTCGTCGAGCTCGTCCGACGCCGCCCCCCGGTCACGCGCGCCACCCGCGAGCAGGTCTTCGCCGTCGTCGACGCCGCCTTCGCCCAGCGCCGTAAGACCCTGCGCAAGGCCCTGGCGAAGCTCGCCGGAGGAGCCGACGCCGCCGAGACCGCCCTGCGCGCCGCCGGCATCGACCCGGCGCGGCGTGGCGAGACCCTCGACATCGCCGCCTTCGCCGCCCTGGCCGAGGCGCTGCACCCCGCCGATGCCGACGGCGCTGCCGCGTCCACGCCTTCCTTCACCTCACAGGAGCAGTCATGAGCCATCTGCGCGCCGTTCCCAGCGGTCCCACCGGTCCCCCTTGCGACTCATCGTCGGCCTCGCCCCGCAGCGGCTCGGCCAGCTCCGTGCGGGTCGAGGCCCCGGGCAAGGTCAACCTCTTCCTGTCCGTCGGCGCCCCCGGCCCCGACGGCTACCACCCGCTCACCACGGTCTTCCAGGCGGTCCGCCTCATCGAGACCGTCACCGCCCGCCGCCAGTCCGCCCAGGACCACGGCACCGTCACCCTCACTCTTGAGGAGCCCGATGCCGACGTCCCCACCGATGCCTCCAACCTGGCCGTGCGGGCCGCGAAGCTCCTGGCCGAGGCCACCGGTGTGGGAGAGGGCGTCGACCTCCTCCTGCGCAAGCGCGTTCCCGTCGCCGGCGGCATGGCCGGGGGATCGGCCGACGCCGCTGCCGCCCTCGTGGCCTGCAACGCCCTGTGGGGCACGGGACTCCCTCTGCCCGAGCTCTCCGCCCTGGCCGCCCGCCTCGGGGCCGACGTGCCCTTCCCCCTGACCGGGGCCACTGCCGTCGGAAGCGGCCGCGGCGACCTCGTCACCCCGATCATGACCCGAGGCTCCTACCACTGGGTCTTCGCCCTGGCCGAGGACGGGCTGTCCACGCCGGCGGTCTTCCGCCGCTTCGACGAGCTGGCCGGTGCCGGTGAACCCGCGGTGCGCGACGTGCCCGAGGCCCTCACCGCGGCCCTGCGCGCCGGCGACGCCCGTGCTCTGGCGGACTCCCTCCACAACGACCTCCAGGCCGCCGCCCTCGACCTGCGCCCCGAGCTGGGCCAGGTCATCGCCGTGGCCGAGGATGCGGGGGCCCTGCGCGCCATCGTCTCCGGCTCCGGCCCCACCATCGCCGCTCTGGTCGAGGACCCCGGCAGCGCCCAGCGCGTCTCGCGCGCGCTGAAGGCCTCGGGCCTGGTCGCCGGCGTCCTGCGTGCCGACGCCCCCGTGGCCGGCGCCCGGGTGGTGGGCTGATGGCGCACCTGCTCGGCGTGGAGAACCTGCGCCTGACCGTGGGCTCCCGCCTGCTCCTGGATGAGGTCACTCTGGGGATCGAGGACGGCACCCGCGTCGGAGTCCTGGGCCCCAATGGCGCTGGCAAGTCCACCTTCCTGGCGGCGCTGGCCGGCCAGCGCGAGCCCGACGGCGGCCGCGTCACCCGCACCGGCGGCGTGAGCGTGGCCGTTCTCAGCCAGTCCGACGACCTGCCGCCGGGCGCTACCGTGCGCACCGCGATCCACGGTGAGGTCCCCGAGCACGAATGGGCCTCCGATCCGTCGGTGCGCGACATCCACGCTGGGCTCATCGCCGACCTCGACCTCGATCCGCGGACGTCGCCACCCTCTCCGGCGGTCAGCGCCGCCGCGTCGCCCTGGCCGCGGTCCTCACCCGCCGCGCCGACGTCGTCATCCTCGACGAGCCCACCAACCACCTCGACGTCGAGGGCGTCGACTGGCTCGCCCGCCACCTGCAGGCCCGCTTCAACGGCCCCGGCGGCCGAGGCTCCGGCGCCCTGGTCACGGTCACCCACGACCGCTGGTTCCTGGACGCCATCTGCACCAATGTGTGGGAGGTCGTTCCCGGTGTCGACCCCGGCGGCGGGCGCCCCCAGGTGGCCGGCCGCATCGAGACCTACGACGGCGGGTACGCCGCCTACGTCCTGGCCCGGGCTGAGCGCGCTCGTCAGGCAGCCGTGGCCGCCGTCAAGCGAGAGAACCTCCTGCGCAAGGAGCTCGCCTGGCTGCGCCGCGGCGCCCCGGCCCGCACCTCCAAGCCCCGCTTCCGTATCGAGGCCGCCGAGGCCCTCATCGCCGACGTACCGCCTCCGCGCGACACCGTGGCCCTGACCGCCATGGCCACCGCCCGCCTGGGCAAGAAGGTCCTCGACCTCGAGGACGTCACCGTGCGCTACCGGTCTCCCTCCGGTCGTGCCGACGGGGCCGACAGGGGTCGCGGGCCCTCGTCCGAGCGGGAGATCCTGCGCCACGTCACCTGGCGGCTCGCACCCGGGCGAGCGGGTCGGCGTCGTCGGCGTCAACGGAGCCGGCAAGACCACCCTGCTGCGCCTGCTCGAAGGCGTCCAGGAGCCCACCGGCGGCCGCGTCGCCCGCGGCAAGACCGTCCAGGTGGCCACCCTGTCCCAGTCCACCCACGAGCTCGACGCGCTCGCGGACCTGCGCGTCGTCGAGGCCGTGGCCATGGTGGGGGAGAGGGTCGTCGTCGGTGACAAGGAGATGACCGCCGCTCAGCTCGTTGAGCGTCTCGGCTTCACCCGCCAGCGCGCCTGGACCCGGGTCGGCGAGGTCAGCGGCGGAGAGCGCCGTCGCCTCCAGCTCCTGCGGCTGCTCATGACCGAGCCGAACGTGCTCCTGCTCGACGAGCCCACCAACGACCTGGACACCGACACCCTGGCCGCCGTCGAGGACATCCTCGACTCCTTCCCCGGCACCCTCGTCGTCGTCTCCCACGACCGCTACCTCCTGGAGAGGGTCACCGACCACCAGGTGGCCCTGCTGGGGGACGGAAGCGTGCGCGACCTGCCCGGTGGGGTCGAGCAGTACCTCCAGCTGCGCCGTGAGGCCGCAGGATCGAGGGGGGCGCGAGCCTCAGCCGGTTCTGCGGAGTCCACGACGACGCTGGCCACGGGCGGGGCCCCGGCCGAGCGCAGTGCCTCGAGCGGGGCCAGGCGCCACGAGGCCAGGAAGGCGCTGGGGCGCATCGAGCGCAAGATGGAGCGCTCGGCCCAGGCGGTCGCTGCGCTGCACGTGCGCATGGAGGAGGTCTCAGCCGATCCGGCCCGGGTGGGGGAGCTGGCCGAGCTCGGCCGCGAGCTCGTGGCCGCTGAGGCATCCCATGCCGAGCTGGAGGAGCAGTGGCTCGAGGCGGCTGAGATGGTGGAGTCCTGATCCGAGTGCGGTCGTCGCGCCCTGATGGAGGACCTCGAGGGGAAACCGGGACGGGGCGGGAAGAACGGTGAGGAGGGACGAGGGAGACGGGACCGGCTGCTGAGCGGCGGCGTCGCGCTCGGGATCGCCGGGACCTCTCGAGGGCCGGATCAGACGACAGGGGGCGACCTGACGGGCCAGCTCGACGAGATGATCCAGGTTGGGGGCGATGTCCTCAGCGGCGGCGCCCCACAGCCGCATGACCAGGTCCACCGGGACGGTGGGCAGTCCGGCCAGTCGTAGGACCACGACGCCCTGGGTGGGGCCGTTGGACTCGTAGAAGGCGGAGAACCCCACCATGTCCGGACCCGGCCGCAGGCGCACCAGCTCGGCCTCGGGCAGGAGGGCGGCGACGATCTGGCGCTGCGTGGCCCGGCGCCCCTCCTTGGAACCGTCATCCTTGGCGATCTCCAGGCTCAGGTCGATGACGAAGGGCGGGTGCGCGACGTCGTCGATGTGCATGAGGCGAGCGAAGCGCCCCTGGCGCTCCATGGCCTGCAGCTCATTGAGCAGGGACTCCAGCTCGGAGCGCCACTGCGGACCGGTGACTCCCAGGTGGGCGCTGCGGTGCCTCGCCTCCTCCCGGGCCCATCCCGGAGGTGGGAAGGGCGGGATGATCACCCATCGCTGGGGATCAGGCGTGACCGCGATCTGCACTGTGTGCTCCTTCCGAGACCTCGTCTGACTGCGAGGCAGTGGACTGGGCGCTTACCATGTCTGTCCTATGAGGACCCGAGAGCGACATACGACAATTATGCCTGCATCCGCACGCCGCCGTGTGGTCCGCGTGCTAGTAGATGCCGGGCTCATCATCGCACTCTGTGCCGTCACGGAGCGCTGCTGTGGAATCTTATTCGCTGTCGGGGCAGTTGTGCTGCTTATCGTTGTGATGACTGCCATGATGGCGATGACCGGCGCCACACCCGGCGGGTTGGTGACCGGGGTCCGCCTCCGGAAGGTGGTCGACCCGAACGGCTCGCCGGGACGCTCAGCGGTGATTTACGTCGCATTTTTAGTCCTTTCTTTGGCGGCAACCGCAGGGGTTGCCCCCCTTGTTTTGTGGATCCTCTCACTATGGCGTGCTGAACAGCGCACCTGGTTTGATCGACTGTCCGGAACGGTCCTCCTCAGTGCCAGGCCGACCTCGGTGTCGACCTGCTCCCTAGTGGTTGAGGGGTCAGTAATCCCAGTTCTGGGGCCGATTGTTCTCGGGCGTCGGCCGGCCCCGATCGAGTCCCACCCGGATGCCCAGCTCGTTGCGGTGCTCCGTTCGGAGGACTCCGTGTCCAAGACGCACGCGTTGTTCGTGCCTGCTTCCGATGGGGTGCTGGTCACAGATCTGGGGTCCACCAACGGCACTCACGTCGAGGACGAGGAGGGGGTTCATCGACTCTCGCCGGGCCGAGCGGAGTACGTGCACCGAGGACGCCAGGCATACTTGGGTGACGGTGTCTGTATCGTCCGTTGAGGAGAAATATGATGACAAACAGCCCGAACGGCAGCGCGAACAACGAGGTCTGGTGGACCGAGGGTTCGTGGACAGGCGTGGTCACGCCACGTGCTGTGATGATCCTGCCCCCGTCGGTTCCGCAGGACCTCACCGAGCGCCTGTGGCGGCTGCTGCGTAGTGAGGAGGCCTCGCTGACGCGGGCCCTGGATGAGCTGGTGATGGGGATGGGCGGACGTCTGGGCGCGATCCCGGACTTCGTGCTCGCCGTCTCCGCGCCCGAGGACGTCTTCCACGTGGCGCTGCGCGGTGCCCCGCAGATGGAGGTCGACGGCAAGGCGCTGGACGCCTCTGCGGTCACCACCTGGTTCGAGACGACGGTGACCGCCCCCAACTCGGTCATTGTCAGCGCGCCCGACGGCGCCGGTCAGGTGCGTCGCCCGGCGGTGGACGCCGTCGTGAGCACCGGTCACCTGGTGCTGCGCGGGTCGGAGAAGTCGAGCGGGACCCCGTCCCCCAGCCGTGCATCGTCGAAGGGGTCCGGTGACTCCGACGACGATGACCCTGACCCGGCCGGTCCTGACTACTCCACCACCGCTGCCGGTTCTGCCGGATCCCCCGCCGCCGCGGTGAGGTCCTCTCGGTCCTCCCGTCGGGCATCGCGTCGTTCCTCGCGCCGTCAGTCCGCGTCGTCGGGCCACTCGGAGCAGGACGACTCGTCTGAAGGGGCTCCTGCCGAAGCCGCCGGTTCTCCCGACGTCGTCGACGACCTCATCGAGATCGCGCAGGACAACGCCGAGCAGCAGGCTCTTGACGGCGCCGAGCTCGCCGCGTCCTTCGAGGCCGCCGAGGTGGGCCAGTCCGCAACCTCTGCCGAGGTCTCGGGCTCCCCTGAGGAGGTCGACCAGCTCGCCCAGTCCGACGGACCCGCTGACCTGCTGGCCGTCGTCGCCGGTATCGCGAGTGCCGCTGAGTCGACTGAGTCAGTCGAGTCAGCCGAGCCGGTCGAGTCAGTCGAGTCGGCCGAGGTTTCCGAGGAGCTCGCTGAGGGTACTCGGACCGCCGAGGTCACTGAGGCCGATGCTCAGGCCGTCGAGGAGTCGAGCCAGAGTGCGACCTCTGCTCACAGTGCCCACAGTGCTGAGCCCCTTGAGGCTCCTGCCGTGACCCTGGACGCCCAGTCTCCTGAGGCTGCTGAGGTCACCACCCCGTCCTCACCGGAGGCTTCCGGCGAGGACCTGCTGATCGCCCCCGTCTTCGATATCCCGGGCCCTGCCGATCCCTCCGCTCCGGAGGCAGAGGCCATGATCCCGCCCCCCGCCACCCCCGTCGAGCGAGGGATCTTGAGGCTGCTGGTATCAAGGACGCTGCCGTCGAGGTCACCGAGGTCGCCCAGACCCCGGCTGACGTCGTGCCCGCCGAGGCAGCCGAGGCCGCTGTGGTCGCGGAGGCCACCGCTGTCGCCGAGGCCGCTGCGCAGGCGCATGCCGAGGACGAGCCCGTACGCTCCGGGGACCATGACGGACAGACCATCAACGGCCTGCCCGAGGACCTCTCCCAGGAGCTGCGCGCCGAGCTGCTCAACCAGGGGCTCGGTCCCCTGGAGCCGAGTCGTTCGGCGGAGGCTGCTGAGTCGGCAGGATCCGCCGCAGTCGCCGAGACGGTGGTCGGGCTCGTGCAGCCCTCCGCCGACGAGCCCTCCACCGGGGGCTCCGAGGTGCCGGGCCGCGGCGACCATGACGGACAGACCATCAACGGCCTGCCCGAGGATCTGGTGGGCGAGCTCGTCTCGCTCGTGGGCTCCGGACCCTCCAGCCCGGCGTCCCCGGCCTCGGCAAGCTCTCCCAGTGAGCCCGACGCCATCCGGATCGTGTTGTCGGCGGTGTGCCCCCAGGGCCACCCCAACCCCACGAACTACACCGTGTGCCGCGTCTGTGGAGCCGAGCTCAACCGTCCGGCCAAGTCGGTCGCCTGCCCCCCTCTGGGGCGCGTGGTGACCTCCGGCGGCGAGAGCATCGAGCTCAACCGTCCCCTCCTGGTGGGTCGCAACCCTGTGGCCGACGACATCACCAGCGTCGCGGAGGTCCCCCTCCGCCCGCTGACCGTCGCCAGCCCCAACCAGCTCGTCTCACGCAACCACATCCTCATCGATCTGGATGCGTGGAGCGTGCTGGCCCAGGACCTGGGTAACTGCAATGGCACCGTTCTCAACCGCCAGAACGAGGCGCCTGTGCGCCTGTCCTCGGCGAACCCCGGTGCTCCTGCGCAGCGGAGACGTCCTCGACCTCGGCGACGGCCAGACCCTCGCCTTTGAGAACCTCCCCTGATGCTGGATCACAAGGGACCGCCTCCGGTTATCTCTGGGTTCACCTACCTGGAGAGACTCGGAGCGGGAGGCTACTCCACGGTCTACCTCTTCGAGCAGCACATGCCCCGCCGCGAGGTCGCGGTCAAGGTCATGAACGCTGACGTCGAGGACAAGACCGCCTCCCGCTTCGAGTCGGAGGCGAACCTCATGGCGCGGGTCTCCTCCCACCCAGCCATTTTGTCCATCTACGGCGCGGGCGTCTCCGCCGACGGACACCCCTTCCTGGTCATGGAGTACTGCCCACCGCCGCAGCTGGGCGCCATCCTGCGCCAGGGCCCTCTCAACGTCGCTGAGACCCTGTCGACGGCGATCCAGATCGCCGGAGCGGTGGAGACCGCTCACCGGGCCGGCATCGTCCACCGGGATATCAAGCCCGCCAACATCCTGTTCACCACGTACCGTCGCCCGGTGCTCTCGGACTTCGGCATCTCCGCCATGAGCGGCCCGGAGGCATCCGAGGAGCTGCGGGGCATGAGCGTGCCCTGGGCTCCCCCCGAGCAGCTGGTCGGGATGCGCTCGGCCAATCCGGCCTCCGACATCTACTCCCTGGGCGCGACCACCTTCGCGATGCTCACCGGGCGCAGCCCCTTCGAGACCGACGGCATCCCGGACATCTACGAGCTCTCCCGCCGCATCGTCAAGGACCCGCTGCCTCCGCTGGGTCGTCAGGACGCTCCGCCGTCGTTGCACCGCGTGCTGTCGGTGGCGATGGACAAGAATCCTGATTCGCGCTACCCGACGGCGCTGGCCTTCGCACGGGCGCTGCAGCAGGTCCAGGCCGAGCTGGATCTGCCGATCACCACCGTCGACCTGTTCCAGGAGCCGGACAAGGCTGCGAAGTCCGCCAGGCGCCCCAGCTCGGATGAGAACGACACCGCCACCAAGATGGGGGTCTTCAACCAGGTCGACGTCACCAGCGAGCACATCGCCATGCGGGTGGACCCCGAGGGCGACGACGAGTCCGCCTCGTCGGGCTCAGAGGCCGGCGGCGACTCGAGCCGCCCGAGCCGGATGCGCACCGTTCTGACCGCCGTGCTGGTCACGGCGATGGTCGTGGCCGTCATCGGCGCGATCATCTTCTCCCAGACCCAGGACACTAAGAAGAAGCCGGACAACCCCATCGCCACCATCGCCCCGCCGACCGGTGTCAACCCGTTGCAGGCATCCGTTCCGATGGTGGGCGATATCGAGGGTGAGGCACTGGGTGACGGCACGGTGCGGTTCACCTGGGGAGAGCCTGAGACCGGCTGGACCGGCAGCTACCTCTACCGCGTCAAGCTTCCCGATGAGGAGACCGAGCTGGATTCCGTCCGCACCAACGAGGTCGTCGTCGGGGCCCAGGAGGGCGCACCTGCCTCGAGGTCACGGCGGTGCGCTCAGACGGTAAGGCCTCCCAGGCCAAGACCGCCTGCGTCGACACTCCGTGAAGGCGGTTGCCGACCCTCCAGGCAGGTGAGGAAGCGAAGCAGCCGGGGCCCGCACTCGAGTGCGGGCCCCGGCTGCGTGCAGGATTCGGCGTCGGACTCAGACGACCTCCACCTTGAAGGCGATACGACCGAAGAAGATCGTGCTGCCCTCCAGGGCGGACAGCGCCTTGTCCGGTACGGCCTCGACGCTGCGTCCGTCGCGGTACTCCACCCGGGTGCCGTTGGTGGAGTGAAGGTCGGTCACCCACACTCCGTCCAGCAGCGGGAAGATCGCCGCATGCGTCTTCGACACCGAGCGCGTGGGGTCGTCGAGGGCGACGCGCTCGGCACCGGGGTAGGCCGAGATGTTGTCGGGGTCGCGGCCCACGACCGTGGGCTCGTGAATGAGGATCGGGTTGCCACCCAGCAGCGGGACAAGACGCACTGACAGGGCCGGAGAGGCCGAGGAGGCCGACGGCAGAGATGGTGTGGCCGCCTGGGCGCTGACGGCGGGAACCGAGGCGGCAGTGGGGTGAGAAGCGGCCGCAGGGGCAGAGGTGGGAGCCGCTGCGTTCGTCAGGCTGCCCGCCACGCCGGCGGTGCGGTCCCCGGTACGGGCTCCGCTACGCCGTGACGTGCTCGCGGCCGAGCTCGTCCGGGAACCCGCCGGGGCCTGGGCGGCGTCCCGACGCTCACGACGCGAGGCCGGAGCCTCGGCCTCCTCCGCGGGTGCCGGGATTCCCGGACCCTGGAAGCGGTGCGTGGTGTGGGGTCGCCGGGACGGCGTCTCCTCCGTGGCCGTCGCGCTGGTCGAGCCGCTACTGACGGGGGCCTGAGCATGGCTGCGGTGACTGCGTACGGTCAGGGTGAGCCTGGCCCTCTGACGATGCCGGCACACCACCGGGCACTGTGGAGGGATTAGTCAGGTCCATCTGGGCCGCCCGGGGCGAGGACGCCTCGGCCTCCTCGGGCTTCCGGGAGGAGTCGTCGTCGGTGACGACGACTCCTTCGGGAAGGGAGTCCACCGTGGCGGCGTCCACCGAGGTCGGGGACCGAGGACCAGGGGCACCGAGTCGATGAGGGCCTGCGTGTTGCGGTCCCCCGAGGGCAGGATGCTGGAGGTGTCGAAGGTGTGCGCGACCTCCGGGGCCGAGGCCGCCCCGGAGGCGAAGTGGTGCCGCTCGGGGGTGAAGAGGCTCTCGCGACGAGGAACACCGGGCTGTGACGCCGGCTCTCGCTGATCCTCAGTAGGTGCAGCAGACGAGGCGGAGGTCTTCTTGCCGGTGAGACCGGACTGAATCCTCCAGCGCTGGGCGTGGGCGTGTCGTGGTTCCATCGTCTGTGATGTTACGGGTTTTGTGGCTTTCGAGCGCGGGACTTGTGTCGATGGTGTCGCATCTTGCGAAGTGGAGGCCTGGGATGCCTCAGAATCAGCCGCCGTTTTGGAGGATTCCGCTGAGGGCGTCGTCGCTTCCGACGGCGGCCCGTGGGTCGATGACGGCTCCGACTGGTCGGTGGACTCAGAGGGCTCCGGTGTGTCCTCGACCGCGTCAAGGGTGGCGGTTTCGGCGTCCATCTGCGAGGACTGCTTGGAGGAGGGGCGGCCCGCCCCGGAGGGAGCGCCGGCCGGCTTCGCGGGGGGCTCCGTGCTCGTGGACGTCCTGCTCGTTGCCGACTTCTCCACGGCCTTCTGGGCAGGCGCCGTGGCGGAGGTGGCGGACGGTGCGGACTGCGCCGATCGTGTCGACTGCCTCTGCTCGGCCGACATGGCGGAAGCCTCAGCGGCGGCCAGCGCGGCGGAGGCCTGAGGATCCATGGGAGTGGCGGAGGCCGCCGCCACGGCCGCGGCATCGGTCTCGGAGACGGCCGGGCTGGCGGATGCGGCCGACGCCGCCGAGGACGATGACACGGTTGCCGCCTTCGCCGCCTTGACCACCTTGGGAGCCCTGATGACGCCGTAGCCGTCAGCGGAGGCCGCCTTGCCTGAGACCGCAGCAGTGTAGGCGGCGGCGGTGGCTGAAGCCGTCTGGGAGGTGGCGCTGCTGGGCGAACCAGTCGTCAGGGCGCGGCCGGCGTGGCGTGCGGGCTGCCCCGGCCGCGCAGGCCGGGGCCTGCGGATGGAGGAGGACACCGGATCCGATGTCGTCGGGTACGCCGTCCCACCGGGGGAGGTCATGATTCCCGCTTCTGTGGCGCTCTGGGCTCCCACGGTGGTGGTCTCTGCACCTCCTGCGGAACCTGATCGCCGGCCCGTGAGCGTGCGGAGCCCTCTCGAGAACTGCGCTTTGCGGCTTTCCCCGCCTTCTTCTCGGCCTTCCGCTCGGCCCTCTCGGAGCGCCGACGGCGGGAGGGGAACTCGTCCTGCGCCTCAGCGGCCTTCGAGGATGGTGGCGTGGTGGGCTCCTGGCCCGCGGCGCTCTGCTCGCTGCGCGGGGCGGAGAAGGCGGCGCGCTTGGCAGCGTCCCAAGCCTCACCGGCGTCCTGGGTGAAGGATCCTTCCGGAGCGGCGGACCTGACCGCGGCCCGGGAGGCGGGCTCGCTCGTGGGCCGGCCCCCCGGCTCGGCTGCCGAGATGGTGGGCCGGTCGGGTCGCTTCGTCTTGCGAGTGTGAAGCAGCGCCATCCCGGAGAGCTTGTCGTGCCACCCGCGCCCTTCGGGGTCGGCGGCCGCCGTGCGCATGAGAGCGACGGTGCCCAGGCCGAGAGTGGTGATGCTGACGGCCAGAATGAGGTCCGCGTGCAGGAAGGAGCCCAGCGGCGAGGGGGTCTGGTTGCGGGCGCCCAGCATGCGGATCCTGAGCAGTAGCCCTCCCAGGGACCAGCCAGTGGCTGCGATGGCGAGCCACCGCAGCCCGACGACCACCCCGAAGGCGATCAGCCCGCTGAACATGGCCGGGCGGCCTGCGACCTGCCAGATGAGGGCCGTCAGCCCCCCGAACAGGAGAGAACCGGCGAGGAGGTCGATCGCCCCCGCCACAACACGCGCCCTGACCGGGGCCGGGGAGACGACGACGAGGCGGGTGCGGCCTGTCCTCGGGAGAGGCCGAGGACTCGGTGCCTCCGGACCGGCGAGCCTCGCCGGTCCGGCCCTCGGATCGGGGGGTCACTCAGTGCGACACCGTAGGGACTGATGGCCTCGGCTCCCGAGGAGTCACTGGATGAGTACGAGGAAGTCGGTGGTCCCGCAGCGGTCGGGGCGCTGCTACGGGGGTCAGCCGTGACCGTCATGACCGCAACCTCCTGGGTCGACGTGACCGCCTCCCGGCGGGATGGATAAGAGAACGCGGGGACAAGCGGGCCCAGCGCCCGTCCCCAGACGTGAACGTTGCGCGCCCATGGAGCGGACAATCGCGTCTGAGGAATCCCACAACTCCCCTAGAGCGTACGACGGGGGCTCCCCAGAGCTGAAGACCTGCGTGTCGACTGCTCCGGCGAAACGGGGTAGATCGGCCTGCGGGAAGTGTGGGTCCAGCTGCTCGGCCGCCTCGCGCCGTGTGGCTCCCCATCCGGGGACGCGACCCAGGTCGCGGGCTCGGTCGAGGATCTCTCCCAGGCTCCCAGAGCCTTGCCGACACCGGTGCGTGCGCGCCGTCGGCTGCGTCTCCAGGCCTTCCAGCCCAGGACGGATCCCACCACCGCTGCGATGGCCAGGAGGGAGCCGCCGACGACGATGACCGCGGTCGGCAGCCCGCCCTTTGTCATCGTCCTGGGGTCGTCGCGCTGGGGGTCCTCGTAGTTGGGGGCAGCTGGGCCGGGTCCTCGTTCGGCAGCGGGGGCTGAAGCACGTTGGGCTCAGGGTTGGAGACCTTCTGGGTGGTCTGCTGCTGAGGGACCTGGTCGCGGTCCGGGGTCACGTCGAAGGAGACCCACCCCAGGCCCTCGAAGGGGATCTCCACCCAGGCCTTGACGTCCTCACCGGTGACGGTCTTGGCGTCGCCGTCGGTGGTCGGGTCGAAGCCCATGACCACGCGGGCCGGGATGTTGAGCGAGCGGCACATGAGCATCATGAGGACCGAGTACTGCTCGTCGTCGCCGATGAGGGAGTCGGCCTCGACCATCGAGGCGATGCGGGCGGCCCCGTGTCCCGGCTGGGAGGGACTCTTGGTGCCGTCGGAGTAGTAGCTCGTGCGCAGGCGCTGCTGGAGCGCCCGGACCTGGGCGATGGGGTTGGACTCCGCTCCGACGATCTCCTTGGCCAGGAGGCCACCGACGGGGGCACCTGCTCGATCGGCCCCAGTGCGGTCTGAGCCAGGGAGGCCTTGTTGAGTGCGGCCTCGGAGGGCGAGGTGTGGGGGCGACCCGCTCGGTGAGGACGTCGCCCTCGGCCAGACCGCTGGTGGCGATGCCGGTGGAGGAGAACTTGTCGTAGAACATGCCCTCGCGTAAAGCCGACTGACGCGGGCCGGAGGACTCGATACGGATCGTCTCGGGCATCGTGGGGACCCAGGGGAAGCTGTAGTCCTCGATGGTCAGGGAGGAGGTCTGCTTGCGCCCGTCGAGCCGGTTGACCGTCAGCTGGGTCTTGTCACCAATGCGCTCGAAGCGCGACTGGCCGTTCTCGTTCTGCCCGATGTGGGCGGACAGGCCGTCGTAGGAGTCCATGGCGGCGATGCGGATGCGTCCGCCCGAGGGCAGGTTAGTGGGCTTCATGAGCCGGGTGTGAGCCTTGTCCGTCTCCAGGGTGCGGATCAGTGACAACGGGCTGGCGTACTCGGTCACGTCCAGGGGCGGCTGGAACAGGTCGCGTACCACCGTCCGGGAGGCCGGGGCGGTGGGGGTGAGACCAGGGCGGCCAGGGGAGGTGACGATGAGCAGCACGGCTGCGATGGCGGCCCCGCGCAGGGCCACCCGGCCGAGGTCGCCGGTGGATCTGGCACTCGTGGTCCCCGAGGTGGTCGAGAAGGAGCTCAGGTCCAGGGCCTCGATGACGTGGCTGCGCCGTTGCCGCAAGGAACCGCAGGTCCACAGGGTCAGCACGCCGACGACGAACAGGATGCCCTGCGCGGTGGGGCGCACGGCCTCCTGCCCGCCCCAGCCGATGCCGACAACGGGCAGGGCGACCAGAGTCAGACCTGCCAGAACCTCACGGCCCGCCAGAATGAGACGGGCCGCCAGTGCCGAGACCACCAGGCCGGTCAGCCACGGCAGCACCGTCATCCCGCTGAAGGAGCTCAGCGGCATCGGTACGGTCAGTGCATCGCGCCATACGGTGACCGTGGAGGCCAGAACGGTCTTGACCGCCGCGAGCCCGGAGCCGACGTCGGTCAGCAGCCACGGGGCGACCAGGACGTGCACCAGCGCCAGGGCGGCCATACTCGGCAGCACCGACAGGCGCAGGCGCGAGCAGGCCATCGCGGTCAGGGTGCCGACGAGCGCCCCGTAGCCGACGGCGAGGCAGCCGACCAGGGAGGCGAAGACCGGCAGGAAGGGGAATCGCGCCGACGGCGATGATCCCGGCCATCAGCCGTCAGCTCGAGGGCGGCGAGAGCAGGTGTGAGGGCGGCACTCGCGCCTGGGGGCAGGAAGCGGCGGCGGAGAGCGCCGGCCGCGACGGCCGCGACAGGAGCGGACCGGCGCCGGTGATCGATCGGGCCGGGCTCGAGTGGTCTCGGTGCTGTAGAGGCTGCGCGCTCCGCGATGACGTCGCTCGACCAGGAGGAGGCCGACTCCGGTGAGCGTGTCGAGGGGGCTCCCGAGCCGTGCGAGGGAGCCTCTGCCGGGGACGGTGCTCCGGCGGGGGAGCCGGAGAGCGGGGAGTCCGCGGTGCGCGGGGGCAGTGTGGTGGAAGTCGTCGACGGGGTCATAGTGCTCGCCTCAGGGCGGTGGGAAGCTGCTCAAGACGGTCCATGTCCACAACCGGCATCGTTCCGGCGTGGTGGCGTGACAGGCCCTGCTGACCTGCGCGCAAGGTGACGGTCACCATGGACGCGTGAGCGAAGCCGCGGGCCCGGGCCAGGGTGGCGCGGTCGACCCGCTGACCGGTGACAAGGACGACGATAGAGGCCTCGGGGTGCGCCGTACAGGCGTGTCGCACCAGAAGGTCGCAGCTGACATCGTCCTCACCGGTGCTCAGCAGGCAGGATGTGTCCAGCATGCGCAGGGCCGAGGAGGTGGGCAGGGCGCCGATCTGGGTGATGAAGCGGACCTCGCGCCCGTCCTGGATCGCGTCCATGGCCAGGGAGCAGGCAATGGACACCGCGGTCTCGAAGTCCTCCCCACCGGTGTAGTCGTCCTGGCGGGTGGACAGCAGGACGAGCAGGCTGGAGCGGCGCGTCTCCTCGAACTGGCGCACCATGAGCCTGCCGGTGCGCGCGGTGGTCGCCAGTGGACATTGCGCCGGTCGTCGCCGGGAACATAGTCGCGCAGGGCGTGGAAGGCGACGTCGGAGCTGGACAGGTCCTGGGTGACGGCGCCCTCGATGTCGCGCAGGACGCCGTGCAGGACGGTGCCCAGTCGCAGGGTGCGCGGGTGGATGTGGATGTCCTGCGGGGTGGTCAGGGAGCGCTCGCGCTGGAGCAGACCCACCGGGTCGCGCTGGACCGCCAGGACCGGGCCCACGGTGACGATGCCGCGGCGCTGCGTGGGCAGGATGAAGCCGCGCTCGTGCACGGCCCGGGGGGTCAGGGTGGGGACGACGAAGACGGCGCGCCCCGGTCCCACGGGCATCTCCATGCGCGAGGGCAGCAGCGGCCGCGGGCGGGGGTTGGTGACCGTCAGACGGATGAGGGCGTGGTCGCCCACGGTGACGCGGGGCTCGAGCAGGTCGTGGTTGACCGAGTAGCCGCCGCGGGGGATGAGCCACAGCCAGGCGGTGACGACGACGATGCCGACGACGATGGCCGCGCTCCAGGCCTCCTGCCACCCCATGACGGCGCCGGTCAGTCCGCAGGCCACCAGCAGCACCACGCTGCCCCAACCGATCGGGGTGATGGTGTGCGTCAGCCAGCGCAGCGGACGCAGGAGCACCGCGACGGCGTCGGTCAGCGGGACCGCGCCGGCCTGGCGGTCAGGGGGCGGCGCTCGCGGATGCCGACGACGCAGCCGATGCTGCGGGCTTCGAGGACGTCGACGCTCCCGGGAGGACCTCGGGAGGCTGCGGCGAGGTGCGGGATGCGTCGGTCCCTGCCCGCGGAGTCCGGGCGGGACCTGGCGGGCAGGGGCCTGCGACGTCGTCTGAGGCGTCATGCGGCTCAGTCGCGGGTCGTGGGCGCGGGGACCTGGGCCCAGGGCGGCGGTGATGACGCCGGAGGCGGTGGCGCCGGTGAACTCGGCGTCGGGGTCCATGACCAGACGGTGGGCCCAGACGACCTCGGCAAGCTCCTTGATGTCGTCGGGCAGGACGAAGTTGCGCCCCTGAGCGGCGGCCCAGACACGGGCGGCCCGCGCCATGCCGATGGCGCCGCAGGTGGACACGCCCATGCGGGTCTCCTCGGCGGTCGCGTGGCCTCAACCAGGGCGCCGATGTAGTCCAGCACCGAGTTCTCGATGTGGTTGCTGGCGGCCAGGTCCGCCATGGAGGCCACCACGGATGAGGCCACCACCGCGGACAGGTTCTTGGAACGGTCCGGGTGGGCCGAGCTGGACAGGATCTTGGGTGAGTGCCTCTCTGCCCGGGTAGCCCACGGAGGCCTTGATGAGGAAGCGGTCGAGCTGGGCCTCGGGCAGGCGGTAGGTGCCGGCCTGCTCGATGGGGTTCTGGGTGGCGATGACCATGAAGGGGCGCTCGGTCGTGTGGCGCACGCCGTCGACCGTCACCTGGGACTCCTCCATGACCTCCAGGAGGGCCGACTGGGTCTTGGGGCTGGCCCGGTTGATCTCGTCGGCCAGGACGATGGAGGAGAAGATCGGGCCGGCGTGGAAGTCCCACGACCCGGTCTTCTGGTCGTAGATCGTCACACCCGTGATGTCGCTGGGCAGCAGATCGGGGGTGAACTGGATGCGCGAGTGCGTCCCCTGCACCGAGGCCGCCAGGGCCCGGGCCAGGGCCGTCTTACCGGTGCCGGGGGCGTCCTCGAGCAGGAGGTGCCCCTCGGAGAGCATGGTGGTCAGGGCCAGCTTGATCACGTCTTCCTTGTCGAGCAGCGCCTGACCGACGTTGTTGACAATGGTGGAGAAGGCGTCAGCGAACCATGTCGCGTTCTCGGGGGTCATCGGCATGGAATCAATGATCCTTCGGGTGGAGAGAGGTGAGTATGTGACTTGTGGCGTACCGAGCATCGATCCGGTTAATGATCCGGTTACTGCTGGGTGCAGGTGACGGTCTGGTTCCAGTTCGGTGTCCGGTGAGGGAACTTGTGTCGGGCGTAGCCGTTCTTATCGAGGGTGATCTCCTCCTCGTTCCAAGCGGGCTGCCAGTTCCAGGTGTCCCAGTACCAGTAGCCGCAGGACAGGGTGCTGTTGGGGTTGCCGGAGAGGTCGAAGACCATCTGGTAGCAGGTGCCCCAGGGGCCGAAGGGACGGCATCTCTGCGTGTGGTCCACGTAGAACTGCTGCTCGGTGCCGACCGCAACGCGCTGCTTGTCGTCGTCATCATCGTCGTCATCGTCGCTCTGCTTGGGCGGCCTGGTGACGGTGTCGCAGCCCCACTCCGAGGTGCCGGCGTTGGTCCGGGCCCGTACGCACCAGGTGAGTGACTCGCCGCGCTTGAGCTTGCCCTCGTAGGTGTCACCGACCTCGATCTCCTCCACGGTCCCGCCACCGTTATCGGTCTGCTCGTAGCTGGTGCCCGCGCCGTTGTTGCCGCCGGGCGTCCAGGAGCAGGAGACCTTCTTCTGCTTCTTGCCGGTGAGCTCACAGCTGACCGAGGGCGCCGACGGCGGACCGTAGGGCGCTACCGGGGAGGAGGCGACGACGTCGGAGTACTGCCCGCCGCCGTTGGTCCGGGCGTAGACCGTGTAGGCCCGCCCGTCGGTCAGGCCCCGGATGGTCGAGGAGCTGGTCCAGTTGACCTGGTCGACGGAGTACTCACCGATCAGCTCGCCCACGCCCAGCCGTTGCCGGCGGGGCGAGGGCGTTCTACGGACAGCTCGCCGCCGTTGCCGGTGGCCTTGACCGCCGGGGTCGAGGGGTCAGCGGGGCTCGGCTTGTAGCTGTAGCTGGCCTGGGCGAGGTCTTGGACCCGTGGCCGTTGTCCGCCTCGACCCAGAAGGTCCACGTCCCGCGGGAGATCGTGACCGTGGTGGAGGTGGCGCCCCGCACGCTCTTGGAGTCGCTGTCGTTCCCGTTGGAGTAGTGCAGCGTGTAGTTCACAGGACTGCCGCTGCGTTGGCCGCCTGCCAGCTGATCGTGACTGTGTTCCCATTGGGGTGATGACGGGGCGTCCGCGCCGGGCTCACCGTAGGGCGTCACAGGGTTCGACGAGGAGGACCACTCCGAGACCGTTCCCTGGCTGGACCTGGCCCGCACCTGGGCGGTGTAGGCCCGTCCCGGAGCGACGTCGAAGGAGGTCGACGCCCCGGCCACGCCGGTGAGCATCGTTCCGTCCGACAGGCGCACGTCGTAGGTCGTTGTGCCCCCGAAGGGGTCGTCCACCTCGGTCCAGCTGGCGGTGACCTTGCCCGCGCCCGCTGCCAGGACGGCGCGGCCGGGGTCTTGGCCGTGGCGTTGTGCTGGTAGGGCACCGTCGCGGCCTCGGAGTCGCCGTACTTGTTGGTGGCCACCACCTGGATGTTGTAGGTCTGGCCGGGGGTCAGGTTGCCGATGAGGCAGTTCGAGGTGGTGCAGGTCTGCTCGGAGCCGTTGACGCTCACCTTGTAACCGGTGATGGGGGAGCCGTTGGCGGCGCCGTCGGTCCAGGACACGCGCGCCGAGTCGGCACGCCGGCGCCACGGTTCACCCCGGAGGGGGCTGCGGGCGCCACACCGCCCACCTGCACGGTGATCGTGCCGGTGACGGCCCGCGACTCGGAGCCCGTGGAGTCCAGCACCTTGTACTGCGCGGTGATGGTGCCGTGGAAGCCGGCGTTCGGGGTGATGGTGACAGTGGTGCCCGAGACGCTCACGGTGCCCTGACCGGAGGTGATCGTCGGGTGCCGGACAGGGTGATCGGCTTGTCCGGGAAGGGATTGCTCACCGCCTTGGACACGTCGGCGCTCACCGCCCTCGCCGTTACGGACTCCAGATTGATCGGAGCCGTGGTCAGCGAGCGGCTTGTTGGAGGCGCTCACCCGCACGGGCAGCGAGGCGCTGACCGGCGGGTTGACGCCGTCGGAGACGAGTGATCGGACTGGAGCCGGTGGTGCCCTCGGTGGCCTTGTCGGACGGCCTTGACCGACAGCGATCGAGCCGCTCAGGGAGATGTCGAAGCCCTTCGCGGGGCCGGGGCCGGCCTGGAAGGAGAGCTTGTCGCTCGGGTCCGGGTCGGTGGTCATGGCCGCCAGGTTGGCCGTGCACGGCTCCTCTCCGGGCGCCACCGTCACCTCGGTGGGGCGTGAAGGTCGGCGGCTTGTTCGTCGAGGATCCACGACGATCGGCAGCGTGAGCGTCGAGCTCAGGGCGTCCGAGCCGGTGCCGTCGGCCACGGTGAAGGTCACCGAGGTCTGGCCGGTGAAGCCCGAGTCGGGCGTGAAGGACAGGGCTGTTCCGCTCGAGGCGGTCTTGGCGTCCTTGGTGCCCTTGGCCATGTGGATGGAGGAGGCGTCCGTGATGACGGGCTTGGTGCCCTCCCGGGTGAGGATGTAGGAGGACAGGTTGATGTCCGTGGTCTTGTCCGCCGGCACATGGGCCGGGACGGCCGAGGGGTTGATGCGGGGCCGCAGGGCGGACCGGGCAGGCACCACGACGACGGCGTGACCGGTCAGCCCGTCGGCATCGGTGATCGTGTAGAGCACGAGCCGCTGGGTCTCGCCCACCGTGAGGCTGATGGAGTCCTTGCCCACCTCGACGTCGGGGTCGGAGGAGGAGAGCTTGAGGTCCCACGGCGAGCCGTCGGTGTCCTTGTCGTTGTCCAGGACCGGGATGGTCACCTTGCCGTTGGCGTCGACCTGGTCGACGGTGACGTAGTCGTCCACGCCCACCGGGTTGGCCAGGGGCGCGTCCTTGGAGACCTGGACGGTGACGGTGCCGGTATCGGTGCCGCCGCGCCCGTCGGAGACGGTGTAGGCCACCGAGTGGTTGCCCTCCTTGTCCGGCAGGTTGAGCACCAGGCGCCCGGCACGGGTGGACACGCCCAGCGACGGGTCACTGGAGACCGGGTCGCCCTCCAGGGACAGGGTGTCGCCGTCGGTGTCCAGGTCGTTGGACAGGACGTCCACGGCCACGGTGCGTCCGGGCTTGGCCACGACCAGGTCGTCGGTGGCCACCGGGGCCACGTTGAGCGGGGAGGACTGGGCGACGCCCACGCGGACCGTGCCGGTGGACTGGGCCCCGAAGCGGTCCTCGACGACGTAGGTGAAGGTGTCGGTGCCCGAGGCGCCCTCGGAGGGCTTGTAGGTCAGCCACGAGGAGTTGACCTCCACCGAGCCCAGGAAGGGGGCCTGGTTGAGGCCCACCAGACTCACCGAGTCGCCGTCGGGGTCGATGCCGTCCAGGGGCACGGTGATGTTGGTGGACGAGCCGGCCACGGTACGGGCCTCCAGGTTGCGCGGTGAGGGCGCGGAGTTGTGCTCGGCGTCCTGCGCGCGCACCTCCACGGTGAGGACCCCCGAGGCGGTCTGCCCCTGATCGTCCTTGGCCGTGTAGGCGTAGGAGGTGCGTCCGGGCTGGTCGCCGGCGCGGAAGCGGAGGGTGTCCTCGCTGACCCAGGCGGTGCCGAGCTCGTCGCCCACCAGGCTGACCTGCGAGTCCACCGACAGGTTGAGACCCGAGGGGGAGGAGTCGTTGTCCAGGACGGGTACGGTGACGACGTCGCCGGCTCTCACCACGGCGGTGTCATTGGTGACCACCGGCGGCTGGGGCTGGGACTGGGTCACCGGGACGATCGCTACCTTCCCGGTGGCGGAGGAGGTCCCGTTGGTGACGGTGTAGTCCACCGTCAGATTGGCCGGGACGGTGCTGGCCGCAGTGATCTGCAGCAGGGAGTGGTCCACGACCGTGACGGTGACGCCGGAGTCGGGCGGGGCGCTGACCGACTGCAGGACCAGGATCCCCCCGGAGGGGTCGAAGTCGTTGTTGAGCGGGGCGATCGTCGTCGAGCCGCCGTTGCGCAGCAGGGCGGTGTCGTTCTCGACCTCGGGCGGCACCGTGGCGTCGGCCTTGGGGGTGACGTCCACGCGCACGATTCCCTGAGCCGTATTGGCCCCGTCCATGACGTCGTAGGTGAGGTAGTAGGTCTGGGCCTGGGCACCTGCGTCGGCGGAGAAGGTGAAGACGCCCGCCTGCTGGTCGACGTCGATCGAGGTCCCGGCCGGGGCCTCCTGGACCGCGGCCAGGCGCAGGGTCGCCCCGGAGGGGGAGGTGTCGTTCTCCAGGGGAGAGACGACGGCCTTGGTGCCGGCGACGACGCGGATGTGGTCGGCATTGGCGATCGGCTTGGCCGACTGAGCCGGCTGCACATCGACCTTGACCACGCCGGAGGTGGTCTCCCGGCCGTCGGAGACGGTGACGGTCAGGTCCCGGGTGCCGGTGCCGGCCCCCAGCTCGCGCACCGTGACCGTGCCCTCGTTGGAGACCTTGGTGTCGAGGGCCCTCGCCCTGGGCGGAGACCAGGAGAGGTCGTCGCCCGTCGGGGTCAGCCAGTGCCGAGCACGTCCAGGGAGCCGGAGGCCTCTCGGCGACCGTGAGGGTCGGGCGTGGTGATCTGGTTTCGGCGCGCCGTTGACGTCCCAGCCATGGACGTCCACCGTGGCGACGGCGGAGTCGCTCATGCCGCGGCCCGTCGTCGGCGGTAGGGCACGCAGACAGCTGCCGGAGGCGTTGTCGGGGATATCCATGCGCAGGGGCCAGTCCGCCCTGGGCCTTGGTGGCCGACAGCGATCCGCCGTTGTCCTGCGGGGTGGCGGTGAGGACGTCGCCGTCGGGATCGGAGTCGTTGGCCAGCACGGGCAGGAGCGCGGAGCGGCCGGGGCGCACACCGAAGTTGTCGTCGACCGCCTTGGGGGCGTGGTTCTCCTCGGTGCGCCCGGCGGCGTCTGGGGACTCCGAGGTGTTGGCGGAGTCGTCCTTCTGGTCGGCGTTGTCGTCGGTCTGGGCGGTCTTGTCCGTCCAGTCGTCGATGAGGACGAGGTCCTCGTTGGGCAGCCACACCGAGCCCGTCTCCAGGTCGTTGAGCACGATGGCGTCGCGGTTGACCCGGAAGATCGGGGCCGAGGACGCGGCGAGCTTGTCATCGTGGAGGGTCTCGGTGCCGCCGCTGAACAAGCCGGAGCAGCTGCGCACGAACTGGCCCGAGCCGGACCAGGCCGCATAGACGCACTTGCCCAGGCGTACCGGCTGGGCGGCAACGCCCTCAGGGGCCGACTTCTCCTTGGACGACGGCGTCCTGGTGACCTTCCCCCCGTCCAGAGGGACGGAGATGAGCTCGTTGCGGGAGGCCACCAGGACCGAGTCGGCGTCAGGGCCGGGCTGCTGGAGCGCCAGGCCGGAGGTGTCCAGGTTGACGGTCTTGCCCTCGGGCAGGTGGAGGATACCGGTGCTGCGCTCGAGGACCACCGGCTTGTCGCCGACGGCGGTGATGGCCAGATCGGTGCCGGAGGTCAGCTTCAAGGAGGTGTTGGTGGCCTCCTCCCAGCCCTTGTCGTTGGCCTCCAGGGAGACCAGGGACTTGCTGGTGGCCGAGGCCGCGTGGATGGCGCCGTCCTGGCCGACGACGGCCACGACATCGGGCATGCCGGAGACCACGGGAGCCGCGGCGGTCAGGGAGCCGGCCGACTTGGTCTTCGCGGCGCGGATCGTTCCCTGGACCTTGTCGATGGCGATCACCCGGTCGCCGCCCTGGGCGATTGTCGTGCCCTTGGTGAGCTGGGTGCGTCCCGAGAAGGAGACCTGGGAGGGGTCGACCGAGGAGACCGAGGCGTCCCCGGAGTCGGGGACCAGGATGTCCTCGGCGTTCTGGGTGACGTCGAAGGAGGATGAGGAGGTGCGGATCGTGCCGTCGACCTCACGGGAGGGGTAGTTGAGGCGGGCCACCAGGTGCTTGGAGGTCAGGTGACCCACACGCCGCCGTCGTTGAGGTGCAGGTCGGCCTGGGCCACGCCCTCGTGGAGCCAGGCGGCGCGTTCCCAGGGCGGCGACGCATAGGACCGCGCCAGGGAGGACAGGCGCTTGCGCAGCCGCTGACGCTGCGCCCGCGACTGGGGGATGCGGAAGGTCGCGGCCAGGCGGGAGGTGGTGGTTCCGGAGGTGAGTCCCCGATCCCATGCCGTCCCGGCGTCGTCGGAGGCTTTGGCATGCGGGTGCTGGAGCCTGCCCGCCGCCGGGGGCGCAGAGCGCTCGCGGCGCGGGCGAGGAGACCGGGACGGTCCGGTGGAGTCCTGATCGAGACTGCAGGCGGTGCTGGAGTCGGATCGGTTGCTTCCGCCGTCACCGGCACCGGAGGCGGCTGCGGCGGAGTCGATGCTGCTCGACAGGCTGTCAGGGCGCCTCGAAGTCGATTGCGAGAGTGGTCACTGGGCCCTTGGGGACTGCGGGATGCGACCTCCTGGACGAGGGTGCGTCGCAGCATCGTCGAGGAGGTGGTGGGGTGTGTGGGGCAGGTGATCACCGAGGCGCCGACCTCAGCCATCTCGGCCTCGAGGCGGCGGCTCTTGTCCGTGCCCCTTCCAGTCGGTGCCCTTGAACAGCAGCGTCGAAGGGCGAGCGCTTCCAGGCCAGGCGCTTGTCCTGGTCGTAGTCCGGGGACCACAGAGTCCACCATGCGTAGGGGCGGCCACCATGGACATGCGCTCGGTCAGGGGCACGATGGGGCCTCGCCCCTTCATCCGCTCGAGCGACTCGTCGGTGGCCACTCCCGCGATGAGGTGGTCACAGCGCTTGGCCGCCTCGGTGAGGATGTTGAGGTGCCCCACGTGCAGCATGTCGAAACCGCCCGGGACGTAGCCGGTGATCATCAGTAGGCTCCCTTTCCGCCGATAACCGCGCGCAGCGTTCCGGCGAAGATCTTCGCGTCCAGGGCTCCGCCCCGGTTCTCCACGTAGTGACGGTCCAGGGCCACGGTGGAGGCCCAGGACAGGTCCGAGCGCCCGGAGATCTGCCACAGGCCGGTCAGGCCGGGCTTGACCAGAAGACGACGCAGTGCCTCGGCGTCGTACTTGGCGACCTCGACGGGCAGGGCGGGGCGTGGCCCCACCAGGCTCATGTCCCCGCGACGACGTTGATGAGCTGGGGGCAGCTCGTCAATCGACAGGCGGCGGATCCAGCGGCCCACGTGGGTGATGCGCGGGTCCTGACGGTCCTTGAACATCACCTCGTTGCCGGCGTCGCCGCCGCACTTGACCACCGAGGCGCGGCGGGCGTCGGAGTCGATGTACATGGAGCGGAACTTCCACATGGTGAAGGGCTTGCCGTTCTGCCCACGCGGGTCTGGGTGTAGAAGACCGGTCCGGGGCGAGTCGATGCGGATCGCGATCGCGGTGGCCGCCAGCAGCGGCGAGATGAGGCCAGCCTGACGGCGCCCGGCGACGCGGTCGAACAGGGCCTTGCCCGCGGCGCGGGTGCGGCGGGTCTTGACGGCGATGAGGCCGGTCCACCCCTGAGTGACGGTCAGGGCCCGCATGCGTCCGGGCACGACGTCCTGCAGGCCCGGGGCGACGACGAGGCGCACCTGGGTACCCTCCAGGCCGCGCATGAGGGTGACCAGGTCCTCCGGGTGACCGAGCCGACCGTCATGACGGCGTCGATGCGCTCGGCGTGCAGAGTCTGGGCGATGTGCTGGGGACTGCGCACGGGCTCGGCCGAGTGGAAGGCCCGGTCCTGGCCCGAGGACAGGTAGCCCACGATGAGGAAGCCGTCCATGGGGTGGCGGCGGAGCTGGGTGAGCATGGGCTGGGCGCCCGAACCCATGACGATGAGGGTGCGGCGCAGCGCGTGCCCCTCAAGGCGGCGACGGCGCAGCCAGCCGGACTCGATGGATCGCCCGGTGATGGCCAGGAGGAGCTGGACCGCCAGGGCGGGACGAGCAGGGTGGTCCGGGCGACCTCCGGACAGGTCCGGCCAGCAGCAGGGCAACCGGGAGGCTCACGGCGGCAGCGGGCGACGTAAACGGCCCGTGCCTCGGCCCGGCCTGCTCGACGGCGTCGATGCCGAGGGCGCCCAGGAACCAGGCCGATGAGCACCATCGTGGCGCCACGGTGGCCGCGGACCAGACCAGTGGCAGGGTGGCCGTTCAGGAGAGCGACCAGATGGGGACGGCGATGGCAGAAGAGGTCGGACAGGACGAGCCGATGATGAGGGTCGTGGCGCGTGCGCGCCAGGGACTGCGCGGAGCGGTGGGGAGGTGGCGTCGGCTGCCGCTGTCGAGGGACGCCGGTGCTGCTCGCGCTGGGGCAGTGTCAGGGTCGAACTAGACAAGGTGGACTCCGCAGGGATGATCGAGGGTGGGCAATAACTGTCGAGTGGTGCTGACGGGACGTCGTGAACAGCAGCAGTTTTTAGAATGCTACTAACTCTTGCGGGCCGTTATTTGTGGGAAGTGGCCAAGATCTGCAGGGGTGAGCTGAGGTCGAGGTAGCGTTTGGGTGAGTGTCATGTTACAGGTGCGCAACGATACATGGGATGCCAATGCACTTATGAGGGACCTTTCAGGGTTCTTCCAGCAGGGAGCGTTGTGCCTGCTCAGGCAGGTTTGCTGAGGGTTGTGCCAAGGGGTGGGTGGGGGTCGGTCAATGTCACAAGTCTGTAAACAAAAGATAGCAGGTCGTAGAGGATGATGCGTCTACTCGTCCCTGTCTCGACTCGGTGTCCTCCGATGCCGGATTGTGACCTTCCTACAACATCAGGAGTGCGATGTGACCCAGTCGAGTTCCTCGGCGCCCTGCGTCGCCCTCGATGACAGCCTCGACGGCGTGACGATCCACTGGAGCTCTGCTGCCGTTGTCGACAACCTGCAGGGGCGGCAGAAGCTCTCGGCCCTTCAGGGGGTGAGGGCGGATGCTGGGACGACGCCGTCGCCTGCTCGACGCTCGTCGCTGCGGCGGCTCGGGGCTCTGCGGCGTGGGTCGTCATCGGGTGCCAGCTGGTCCTCTGTGGGAACCACAGCCGTGGCCAAGGTTGTGGTCATGGGGTCTCAGGGCGTCTTCGGCCTGGTCAACACCAGTCTCATCATCCGGCACTTCGGGGCCGATGCCTCGCCCAGTACGGCTCTGCTGGCCACCTTCCCACGCTCATGCCTTCACCGACCTGGGGATCGGTGCGGTCATCCTCAACACGGTGGCCAGGCTCAGCCGACCCGGCTCACGACTCGCGTGCGGCGCACGATCACCACCGCCGTCCGGGTGCTGCTCGGCTCCGCCCTGGTCATCAGTACCGTCGGCATCGTCATCACTGCTGCTGGGGGGCCTGGCCTGGCTGCTGGGGCGGGCAAGCTCATGGAGGGCGGTGGGCTCACCGCCACCGTCTGCCTCATCATCTACGCCGCGGCCCTGCCCGCCCTGTCCGTGGGGCAGCGCGTCATCATCGGCCTGGGGGCGCTCGGCCACGCAGGTCATCAGCCAGGGCGTCGTCTCCCCCGGCCATGTCCTGCTTCCTGCTGCTGGCCATCGTCACCGGCCTGGGGCGCGGCAACGCCGTGTCCATCTACTCCTACATCGCCAACGCGCTGGTCTCGGTCATCTGCATCGTCGTCGCCTGGCGCGCCACCCGCCCCTGTTCTGCGGGGCTCTCAGGACGTGCCCGTCTGCGCAGCGTACGAGGCGTTCGCATCGTCAACACCGCGGGCCCCCAGCTCCTCCAGTCCCTGGCCATCCCGATCGCCTTCCAGACCGACCGGCTCCTTCTGTCCCACCTGGGTCAGTCGCAGGCCCTGGCCGAGTACAACCTGGCCAACAACCTGTTCAACATGCTGACCCAGACCGTCATGGCGGCCGGGGTGGCGATGTGGCCGATGTTCGCCGCAGCCCGCGCCGACAAGCGCACATCGAGAGCCCTTCAAAGCCGGCGATGACTCTTTCAGTGGGGGCGGATTCCTCCTGGCTCTTTTGCGCTCTGGTGGCCGATCCCCCTGGGCCGCTCGGGTCATGTCTCACGGCAAGATCGTCCCTGCCGGCACGCTCTCGTGTGGGCCTTCGCCGCTTCACGTCGCCGTCGAGGCCGACAGGCAGCCTCTGGGCATGTACGCATGACCGATCCGCGGGGCTGCAGTTCCAGGTGGTGCCGGTCCTCATCCTGGTGCCGATGAACCTCGCCATCTCCTGGGTCCTCATTGGGCCCTTTGATGCCAGCGCCCTATCCTGGGCTCAGTGATCTCGAGTGATCCCAGTGCCAGATCGTCCACGTACTCCTGGTGGGTCCGCCGTGACGTGGCCAGGCGTCGTCGCGAGCTGGCCGAGCAGTCCGCAGGAGGGGTGCGCTGGTGCCGCCCCACCGTCCGACGGCTCCGAGCCTGTCGGGTGCCACCCGCCGTGCCTGTGCGTTCCCATGCTCGCCCTCTGACTCTCCTGACTCTCTCCCTCTCATGCTCACCATCCCGGCCCAGCTCCCGGGCCCCATCAGAGATGCCTCATGAGCGCCTTCCGGTTCCCTCACGATCGCCGAGAACATCAGGCCTGTCCCGCCCAGAAGTCCAAGGCCGGCGCCCCCTCTACTCCGCATCATCAATCCGGCCAGCAGGGCGGGTCCTGGCCGCCGTCGCCCACCGTCTGGGCGCGACCCCCGGACCAGGTGACGGTGCTCTCCGCACTGTGCACCCACAGTGGCATCGCCCTCATCGCCCTGTGGCGTCCACAGCCGTGTCCGCCGTGGCGACCGCGCTGCTGCTCATGTTCGATATGCCCTCGACGCCGCCGACGGGCAGCTGGCAAGATTACGCAACGGGTGGGTTCTAAAGCCGGTGAATGGCTCGACCATGTCGCCGACGTTATTAAAGTCTCTCGACAATTCACGGAGCCATCGCCGATCTCCTGTTCCGTTTTTGCGGATCTGACCGCCTCGGTCCTGCTTATTCCGCTCGCTTTCGGGAGCGGTTCAGAATATCCACTTCTTCAGTTATATCCTGACTTATCAGCTGCGTTATCACGGCGGTACGCCACTGGCCGAGGACGAGTCCCGTCGGGCGTCATCAAGTCCGTCCTGTCGGCTCCCACGGACTACGGGCTCATGTGCTTCGTGCTCATGACCCGCTTCCTCCACGGTCTTCCTGTGGGATCTACGGCGTCATGCTCTGGGGTACGCGGGCTACGTGGTCTGGCCCTGCCCAAGTGGTACCGGGACCTGCGGCAGCGACGCCCAGTAGCTCGCGGCGCCTCGCCAGCCCACCGGCTGACAATCGACACCTTCAGCGAATCTTATGTCTCTCTTGCGCGGCCGCAAGGGCGCTACTGAGTCTATACGGGACGCAAGGATGGGCTGGGCAGCCGTGTGCGCGCGCTGCTGTCCGCCCAGGGAGCTCGCCCGGGTCGAGGACCGCGACCTCTACTACGTGTGGAGCACCGACGAGTACTCTCGGCCCCCGAATGGATGAGCTCTGGCACTTCGATGAGGGCACCGCGGTGTCGAGACTGACCTCCCGGGCGCTCATGCCCCTGGCACGACTGCGACAGCCCAAGGGCGTTCAGATCACCCCGCGCTGCGCCGCGCCCACCTGTGGCAGATCCACTCCCACAGGCTGCCCATCACCTGGGAGGACCCCTCCTGGAGCGGAGGGGCCGAGGAGGGGCGCGCCACCGGGACGCGCCCCTGGACCGAGCGGCTGCGCGAGCTCACCCCCGTCGATGAGATCGCCGACCAGGTCCGCTCCCTCTACGACGCCCACCTGCGTGGACGCCCCTACGTCGGCATCCAGGTACGCACCCACGCGGTTTCGCACGCCAAGACCATCGAGTCCTCACCCGGTGGAGTGGTTCGCCAACCGGATGCGCCAGATCCGCGCCGACCACCCGACGTCCCCTTCTTCCTGTCCTGCGACACCCCGCGAGGCCCAGGGCAGCTGGCCGAGAGTTCGACGGCTGCGTCTTCCTGACCGACAAGGGCGGCTACAACACCATCAAGGGCGTGCGCTCGGGCCTGGTCGACCTCTCACCTGCTGGCCAGCTCCCAGCACCTCATCGGGGCCTCCCTTCTCCAGCTTCGTGGAGATGGCCGTCTTCCTGTAAGCGACGGCGTCGTCCCCTTCGAGCTCGGCCCGATCAGCCCCTCGGCGGAGTTCAGCCTGTCCCTGGGGCTGGCCGAGGACCCCACGCGCGCCCGCGCGCGCAGCGCTGCGTCGTCCGGCATCGAGTCACGGGCAGCCGCGTCTGCGAGTGTTCAGCGAGGGCTGCGCGAAACTTCCTGGTGACCCTGGCGCGGGCTCAGCGCTCGAGGAGCTCGTCGACGATCCGGGTCATGGTGGCGCGGTAGCCGGCACGGAGATTCGTCTCGGCCGCCTCGCGCTCGCCCTGCTCGGCCAGCCGCCGCCAGGTCGGGTCCGTCGCCAGACTCCCAGTGCCCTCGGCCAGGGCCTCGGCGTCGTCGGCGGGCACGAGCAGACGGTCAGTGACCTCAGTCGGTGACGACCTCCGCCAGGCCCTGGACCCGGGAGGCCACGAGGCAGTCTGGCGCGTGCATCGCCTCGACCGCCGTGTTGCCGAAGGGCTCGGCCCGTGAGGGCACGACGACGGCGTCGGCGGCCTCCAGCACCGGCCAGGTGGGGCGCACGTAACCCAGCAGCTCGACGTGCCCCGTCCAGGTCCCGGTCTGGGCAGCACGCTCGCAGCTCCTCCTCGTGACCACTCGTAGCAGGGAAGACCGATCCGCACACGCTCAAGCGAGGCATCCACCCCGAGGCGGCGCAGCAGCCCGACGGCGTCGAGGGCCACGTCCACGCCCTTCGCGGGGACAGGCGTCCCACGCATGGCGATCCGGAACGGATCGCCGGGGCCGGCGATCGACGTAAGGCCTCTAGGGATGGTCCGGACCCGCGACCCCGTTGTGGACCACCTCCGTGCGCGAGGCCAGGCGCGGCTGAGACCTCAGGAGCGCGTCGCGGGCGGCCCGGAGTTCGCCACGATCCGGGAGGCCGCCAGCGAGCGGTGCGTTGAGCCCGGCGCGGATGATCCGGCGCTGGGTGTCCTCGGCCTCGTGGACGTGCGCCAGCACGGGACGCCGGCCGCGCTCGCGGCCACCGGCCACCACGGGATCGTCACCGTGTTGGTGAGGACCACCTCGGCCCGGCTGGCGCGGATGACCGCGCGCAGGCGGCGCGATCTCGGGCAGCCTGCGCGGACAGCTTCGCCAGGCCGTGGGGCTCCAGCAGAGCCTTGCGCAGCACCGTGAAGCGGCATGACGGCTACGCGGGCGCCGGCCTCGCGCAGCACCTCGACCAGGGGGACCGTCAGGGGCAGGGCCACGAGGACCTCGTGACCGGTCTCGATGAGTCCGTGGATGGTCTCGACCAGCTGCCAGTCCGAGCCGTAGAGGTCGGGGGAGGGGTGGGCCACGAGGATCCGAGCGGCACTGGTGCGCTCGCCTGCCGCCCGCCCCGGCTCACTGAGCTCACCTTCCCGGTGCGACGCCCGCAGGGGCGGTGGCGAGTCGGGGCCCTCGAGGGGCCAGGCGCCGGGCCCAGGGCCTCGTGGCCGGAGGCCACCCTCGTCCCAGTCGTAGAGGGCCGCCCGCTCTGCGGGACTCCTCGCCGCGTGCGGTCTGGGCCTCGACGTCGGACTCGGCGGAGGCGACCAGGGCGAGCCACGTCGTCGGCGAGGTCCAGTAGCGGCCGGCCTCCCCAGGACTCTCGCGGTTGAAGGAGACGTCGAAGGCGTCCACCGAGGCCCCGCGCCGATGGCGCGTAGGAGGGAGGGTTCGTGCCGCCCACGGGTAGCCGTGGTAGTAGACCAGGGCGCCGGCGTAGAGCGCGTCGAGCAGCTCCTGGTCCCAGGCCGCCGAGGCAGGCGGACGCGGTCGTCGGGCCAGGGACTCGATGCGGGCGGTGTAGTCGTCGGCGTAGGGGCGCGAGCCGACGACGACCAGCGGCAGCGCGGCCCCGGAGCGCACGTGATCCCTCAACGATGACGTCGACGTGGTTCTCGATCGAAGCGGGCCACGACCAGGTGGAAGCCCTTCGGGCCAGGTCCAGCTCGGCCAGGCGCGAGGTGTCCGCCGTGATGCAGGGGCGCCCCGTAGGAGATGAGATCGGTGGGGGCGTCGAACTCGTCGGTGTAGTAGTCGGCGATGCCCTGGGCGTCGGCGATGAGCGCGTCGGAGTAGCGCACGGCCAGGGCCTCGGCCGCGCGGTAGTAGCGCTTGCCGGTGGGGCCACCTGCCGCGGCGCCACTCCAGCCCGTCGACGTGGGTGGCCACACGAGACGCGCGCGGCGCGCAGTGCGGGCAGGAGAGGGAGTTGGCGGCGTTGACGATGAAGGCGCGCGTCCGGGTGGGTACGGCGCAGCAGGTGGGCCACCGGACAGTGCCGTGTGAGACAGGGTCTCCAGACTGCGGTTCTTGACCGAGAGCAGCTCGACCAGACGCATCCCAGGTAGGTGCTGCAGCGCGTCTGCGGCTCAGGGTTGCGGCAGTGAGACGAGGACCTGGTGGCCCGCGGTCAGCCAGGCGCCGGCCGACCTCCTCGATGGCGGTCTCAAACCTCCATAGCGGGCAGGGACGCCACGCGTCCCGATCATGGCGATGACGGAGCCCGTCCGGGTTCAGCAGTCAACAGAGTCCTTTCGAAGGCGGCGGAGCCGGTCAGGGATGGGAACCGGTGACCCTGGTTGGATCGACCGCCGACGGCAGCACCGGGTGTGGAGATCGCCGAGGAGGATGCCAGCCGGGGTGGTGACAACAACACCAATACGGGCAACAGGGATGACGAGCAGACTCGGCTCCTGCCCGCGAGCTCGATGCGTACCGCGCTGGGTGGATTGCGCCGCGTAGACGTGAACCCCGGGTACACCTGGTCAGGAGTCTAGGGGCAGACGCGATCCGACCTGCGGAATACGTGCGGTTCCGTTGCAATTTCTCAGGCGAGGATGCCCAGATGCGCATGCGCTGGCGCGCCGTTGGTGCGCCATCGCGGAGCCGTCGAGTGCTGCGCACGGGACCCGACTGGCGCCGGTGCAGGTGGTCTACTCCACCTGGGCGCGGGGCTGGGCATTCCGGTCGAGAATCAGGTGTGGAACCCAGTGCAGGTTAATGAGAGGCTATCTGTGGAGAAAAAGTGGGACAGAGGGTGCGCTCTGGCGACGTTGGTGATTGATTCCACAACAAGAGGTGGGAGACAAAGTCTGCTCGAACCGTTATCAAAGACGTTACCTCTGTAATAACCTCGTGACCGGCGCCGGTCTTACACGCAGCCCTTCGGGCTGCGGTGGGACTGCCCGTCATACTGCGCCACTCGCAGGTTCCCCACGTCTCTAAGAACGGAGCACTCGTGCATCCTTCCGTGCTGTCTCCAGTGTGGGGCGGTCCTGACCGCCCTCCCCTCGCTCTTGGTGCCTCGTCGCTACTCTTGCCGCCAGTGCCGCTGCCCAGGGGCAGGTCCTCTCGCCTCCCCGCAGGTTCTGCCCTACCTCCAGATCGCACGGCATCGTCTGGGATCAGGCGGTCGTGGAACGCGGTCTACGTCGTCGGAGAGTTCCAGAACGCCCGCTCCGTCCGGCGCTGCCGACGGCGAGAACGAAAATCCCCTCGTTACAACGCCACGGCCTGATATCACCACGGGTGCGCTGCTGGACTGGGCGCCCAAGGTCAACAACAAGATCAGCGCGGTCCGAGGCCTCGGCCGTGGATCCACCATCTACCTCGGCGGCAACTTCACCTCCGTCAATGATGAGGACCGCCTACCGGTCGCTGCGGTCGACGCTGCCGGCAAGCGCAAGCCGCTGGGCTGCCTCGGCCAACGAGGTCAGTCATGGACCTGGAGCTCGCCTGACGGATCCCACTCTGTACATGTCCGGGCTCCTTCACCCAGATCAACTCCTCGGCGTCAGCGCAGGCGCCATCGGATCTCAAGACCCAGAAGGTCAACAGCTTCGCCCGCAGTCGACGACTTCATGGTGCGGTCCATCACGGTGGCAGCTGACGACTCCGCAGTGGCGATCGGTGGCTCCCTTCACCACGGTGGGGATCCTCCGACGGCTCACGGCGTCGGCATCCTGGAGAAGGACGGGGTCCCTGCGGACGCCCATATGTCGCCAGCGTGGTCCACAACGGCGGGAAGGACTCCAGGCATCATGAGCCTGAAGTCGGACTCCAAGGGCCTCTGCGTCGGCTACTCCCAGGAGGCACCTTCGAGGGATGTTCCGCGCCAGCTGGACACGGGGACATCGACCTCACGGCCCGACGCCAAAGACACCTACGACGTGCTGCCCACCAGTGACGTCATCTACACCGCCAGTCACTCCCGACTGCAGCAACATCGGGCGCCTCCGACCGTTCGGACTGAGGGCCTCTACCACCACGCCGTCAGCTTCTCCAGCACGCCACCGGTACCGTAGGCCGAACACGGCAAGCTACAGCGACCGCGGGCAGCCCGCCCACTCAGTACGACGGTTTCCTGCCCGGTTTTGGAGCAGTAGCTGGCAGCGACTGAGCCAGGCCGTCTGGACTGTCGAGGGCAACGTCAGTACCTCGTGTACGCCGGTGAGTTCGTGGCCGTCAGACGAACCGCCCAGCAGAGCATCGATGCCAACGCTCAGCACCGCGACAACGGCGAGCAACGCGCGCGATGCGATGACAAGACGGAAAGGACAAGAAGGACAAGCAAGAACAAGAAGAACGCGTCAGATCGACTGGGACAACCCAGCGATCCCGCCGGGTGCCGTCATCTCACGACGTCGTGCTGGGTCCGCCGGTTCTCAGGACGGTAGCAGTGTGCTCCCCGAGCTGCAGTGGCCGCCGATAGTGGCGTCGCTGCGCTGTCGTGGAGGGTCGTCGCTTCGGCATGCGTCACGAACTCGATTGCTGATCCCTGCCGCCGTCCTGGTAGCTGGGGCTGGGGCTGGCCGCCTGCCGAGGCGGGAAGTCGCAGCGCCGCCAGCTCATCCGCTTCGTCCGCGTCTGCCCAGTGGGTCGGCCGCGGCCTCGCTCTGCCGCGGCCTCGAACGCCACCACTCGACGGTCCAGACCGCCCGAGCCGTCACAGGCGCTCCGTCGCCGTCGAACGGGGTCGCCACCCCGGACGCCTCCTCGATCGACCCCAGGCCGTTGAGACTGGCGACCTGGTCAGGACGGGTATCCCTGGGGTGCTCTGGACAAGTCGGTCCGCGTTGACGGGGACGTCGTCATCTCCTGGGGAAAGTCCAGGCTCAGGACTTCGCCTCGGGACCCGCGTGAAGTGGGGAGGTCCCGGTGTCCTGGTGCCAGTGACAGTGACGAACAACTCCGGTCAGGACTCTGGCACTAGCCAGCGTGCTGTCCACCACGGTCAACTACGGCGAGGGTGGCGGTACGCCCGCCAGTGAGATCGTCTCGGCCTCGGGACGCAATGCCCGCCTCGCTCGCCGCCGGTCAGACGGTGACCGTCAATCGCGCCTTCGTCATCGGCTGCCGAGGATCGCGCGAGCGTCAAGGTGGTTGTTGATCTGGGGGCGGACCACGGTGCTGCCACATTCCGGGGTTCCGCCGGCTGACGCGAGGTCGTCGTTCTCGCGGGATCTGTCCCCTGCGGCTCTTCACCCTCCAGGCGCCGTCCGCAGCTCGTCAAGCGAGCTCGGACTGGCGCCCGTGTCTGCGACTGAGCGGTGCGGCGGGGCTGTCGTGTTGCCCACTGTGACATCGCCTGACTCTCTCTCTGGGGTCAACCTGAGTGTCGATGCAAGTCTGGCTTTTGAGTGATCTAAGACTTATGATGCGGCAGAGACCATTGCCATGACGTGAGGTCCGCGTGATCTGACCGAAAGGTCGACGTCGTCCGAGAATGTCTCTGGGTTGTGGTATGCGCCAAGTGCTCGGCAACGAGTTGTTGTCGGTGTACTATGAGCCGACCCGTCGACCCTGGTCCGCGCGGAGTACCAGCCGCTCGTGAGGTTGTGTGTCCGTGATCTGCGTATGTTCTGGATGGAATACCCGTGAAGCTCCCCGCCGACTTCAGGCGGCCTCTTGGCTGCGGCTCTGTTCTTGGCGCCGTCACTCTTGCCCCGGGCGGCACCCGCCGCCGCGGACCCGGCCCCCGCCGGCGCTGCCAGCGCTCTAACACTGTCTCCGCCGACGCCCTGCCCACCGCAGATCAACGGCATCGTCTGGGACCAGGTCGTGGTGGGCGACGTCGTCTACGCCGTCCGGAAGGTTCTCGGTCCGTCCGGCGGGCTCGCCGGCCAGCCAGAACGAGTCGCCGCGCCGCAACGCGATGGCCTCACAACATCAACACTGGAGAGATCCTCACTGACTCCCACCACCAACGCCACCATCAACACGATCGCCGCCTCCGCCGACGGCCAGACCCTCTACCTGGGCGGGGAGTTCACGACGCTGAACAACCAGACGGCGTGGCGCGTCGGTGCAGTCGGGCCGCCGACGGTCAGCGGGTGCCTCTGAGAGCCTCCCGCCAACAACAGCGTCAAAGGCCCTGAGCGTCTCCGCCAACGGTCAGACGCTCTGCATCGGCGGTGCCTTCACCGGATCAACTCTCGGCCCGCCAGCGCGTCGCCGCGATCAACCTGAGCGCAGAAGGTGACGAGCTTCGCTCCGAAGGTCGACAACTACTACGTGCGCAGCATCGTTGAGCCACTGACAGCTCGGCCGTGGCCATCAGCAGGGCCTTCGAGGTCCGTCGGGGGCAGCGATAAGCCCGGTCACGGGATCGCCATCTTCGAGGCGACGGCACCCTGCGCAAGAACAATGTCTCCAGCGTGGTCCGTGGTGCCGGCGCCGGGCCTCTGTCGCGACGTGAAGGCCGACGGGCAGGGCCTGTACGCCCGAGCTACTCGGCTCCGGCACCTTCGAAGGCGTCATGCGCCCTGAACTGGACACCGGGGACATCGACTACATGGCCCGACTGCCACGCTGACTCCTACGACGTCCTGCCCGCCGGCGACGTCGTCTACGCCGCCAGCCACTCCCACGACTGCTCAACATCGGCGGCTTCTGACGTCAGCGTATCTTCTACAACGCGGTGGCCTACACGAAGCCGCCACCGGAACGGTCGAGGCACGCACAACCGCGCTACCAAAGAGCTACGAGGGCCAGAACGCCACGACCAACTCAACCTACCCCGACTTCACGCCCGGGCAAGATCTCCGGCGCCATCCAGGCGACCTGGACCGTCGGGGGCAATGACAAGTACGTCGTCTACGGCGGTGAGTTCCTGGCCGTCAACGGCACTGCCAGCGGTCTGGTGCGCTTCGCCGCCGCGACATCGCAACAGCGGGCCCCATGGACAAGGCGGTGCCTTCAAGGTCTCCGGCTCTCGCGCGCGCCGGCGTCGTGTCCTCTGTCCTTCAAGGCCAACTGGGACCGTGATGACAAGACGCTGACCTACAACGTCTTCCGTGACTCCGACGAACGGCCAGCCGGTCTCCAGCCAGATCGGTGACCGCCGGTTTCTGGGAGCGCCCCGACCTCAGCGCCACCGGGCGTCGTCGGCCCGGAGCACTCACCGCTACCAGGTTCAGGTCACCGACCAGCTGGGGCGCCTCACGACCTCCGACTGGGTGACCGTCAAGGCCGGTGAAGGACAGGGCCTGAGCAAGTACGGAGCCCGCGTCACTGTCGACGGCGCCGCCACTACTGGTCCTTCGATGGGACCAGCGGCGGCAAAGGCCGGGACTACGTGGCCCAGCGCAACATGACGATCCGCGGAGCAATACGTAAT
>BNJS01003035.1_pt1 | contig 145400 bp, 162 predicted proteins | sample 8540461 | NCBI WGS metagenome assembly BNJS01 (sample SAMD00202454, study PRJDB9452) | human saliva metagenome | isolation source: human saliva | place: Japan | reverse complement strand
CAGAGAGTACTAATACTTGTATTTGCACCTTGTTCTATTCTTGCAATTGTGGATTGAGGGACACCAGATTTTTCAGCTAAATCACGTTGTGTTAAACCGGCTGCTTCACGAGCTTTTGCAATAACTATAGCACTTTCTAGATTAGCCGATTCTTTTTCAAATCTGGCTTTAAACTTTGGATCTTTTAATTGTTCTTTCAGAAAATCGTCAAATTTAATTGTTGGCATAATATTCCTCCTCAAACTCGCGCCTAATTTGTTTGGCATGAATTATCTCTCTTTTAGGTGTTTTCTGCGTTTTCTTAGTAAATCCATGTGTAATAATATATCTATTATTAATTACATGAAAGTATAATGCCCTTTGAATACTATTAGGATATTTAAGACGGATTTCCATCCCAATCCTTCTTTCTTCTATGATAGCATATATGCTATCACGTTTCGATTTTAAATAGTTTTATATACTCTAAATTCTTATCTTTACTATATAGATACGTGAATAGCTTTTTTTGGTAGCTTAAAGAAATTAATGGGGATGATTTTAACACCTTGGTAATTACTATTCAAGTTCATGTTGATTTGACCTATCTTTTAAGAGCGTTCAACTAGAATTTCAAGTTATATCATGTTTATTGATAATACATATATAGTTATATATATCTTATATTCACTTATGTGCTTTAAGATACATCATTTCTCTATACATATGTTATACTAAAGTTCAAACTATACTTTAATAGGAGGTCTTATGACTAAGAAAATTGCGGTTCTCGTGAATGAGGATACAATGCAGCGCTGTTCTTGTGGCGGTTGCTTAAAAGCATTTATGAATAAAGCGGATTCCTTTGAGCGTTATGCAGATGAGGATATTGAGTTGGTAGGTTTCACGCATAGTGGTGGGGATCTAGCCAAGAAAATCGAGTCTTTCAAGAAAAAAGGTGTTACTACGGTTCATCTTTCTACCTGTACTCGTGGTAAAAATGAAAATTATGAAAGCATCGCAGAGCAGTGTGCTGAAGCAGGTTTTGATGTTGTAGGCTATACGCATGGTGCTGCTGTTTCTAAAGATGGTAAAGAAGCCGTTGTGCTTTCAGCAAAACCAGTAGAAGAATAGAACTATTGATCTGTTAGTATAGATAGTATCAATAGAACAATTATTATATATGGTATCAATAGAACAACTATTATATATAGTAAAGGAATAGAATAATTATTATATACAGCAAAAGTCGCGTATGCGGGCTTTATACTAATAAATATATGATTAGTTGTTCCACTATTCATTTTGTATTTACGCAGAACATATAAGATAGGGTTAGTGTGCAAATACTGTGATTGAGAGTATGAAGATGCTGTTACAATACGTAACATACTATTGCTAGTAGTATATATATATATTGAGAGAATTGAGTAATATGCGAGGTTAATATAATGAACAAGAAACTTACAGCGGCTACGTTATCTGTAGCTATGGCGGTGACTATGGCGCCGGCAATCATGCAAACAGCTCCTGTACAAGCCGCATCTGCTGCAGTACAATCACTAGCTGGTGGCGCTATTGCTATGGCTTACGTATCTACTGCTTTAAATAAAATGGATAATTCTGAGCAAGGCCAAAAAGAAAGCTTGGCTCGTACAAAAGAAAAAACAGGTTACTTGAACGATAGTGCAGCTCAAGAACGTGTAAATCGCATTATGAAAACGTTAGAGGCTACGCCGAGCGTAAAACGTTCTTACGTTGTATATGCTAACCCTGATGAGGAGTTCAATGCTTTTGCAACGCTTGGCCGTGTTATGTCTATTAACAAAGGTGCCTTAGATACGCTTGATGATGATCAATTGGCGTACGTAATGGCTCATGAAATTGCACATGGTGAGCACAAAGATATTATCAATGGTGCTAAAAAACAAATTGGTTTATCTACTGCGGTAGGTATCGCTGCGGGCGGTAGCGAAGGGGCTGCCATTTTATCCAACGTAGCAGGTAACTACTTGTCTAACCAAGTATTTACAATGAGCCAAGAAAAAGCAGCCGATGAGTTGGGCTTCCAAATATTAAGTGAATCCCCTTACAATGTGGGCGGTGCAGCCGGTTCTATGCTTGTACTTCGCAATAAAGTGGGGGAACACTATCGTGAAGGGCTTTCACAAGTAGTGGCACCTAATAACCATCCTAAGTTAACAGACCGTGTGAACAATAATATTGCTCGCATGTACACATACTCTGGAAACCACGTAAACGTGTCTAAAGGCGCCGTTTATGTAAATGGTGATAATATCTATACACCAGCTGCTAGTGGCCGCTATACAGGGGAAGAACGCGCTTTCTATATGGCCGGCAAATTAGCTCGCATGTACCACAACAATCAAGTGACACCAGGTTCTGCATCTTATAATGGTGGCACAGTAACCGTTGCGGGCCAAAACATCGTCACTACTCCAAATGCAGATGTAGCATTACAAGTGGCGACGAACCTTAATAATGCCTTCGTGAAACCTGCAGGAGCTGCCGTTAATGGTAAAAAGCCAGCTAAGGTTAAACAGGAAAAACCTAAAAAGGTGAAAGAAAATAAAAAAGCGAAAGACAATAAAAAGGCAGATAAAGCTAAAAAATAATAGTGTTTAAAGCTAAATTAATAATGTTTAATGTTAAAAATAAGCAGGCATACAGCGTGACTGTGGGCTGTGTAGAAGGATAATCTAAATAAGACAGATTATCGTTCATATATTATAAATACAAGAGGACTGAGCAAATGCTTGGTCCTCTTTCTTGTATAGACCGCATACAATAGATACTGTATACTAAAGCTATAAATATTCGGTTAATCGTAAGTTGCAGATGAGAGAGGGGCGCTTATGAATCAAAAGAGAAGCATTTGGAGCCTTAAAATGGATTATGTTCAATTATATATTTTTAGGCATTCTTATACTCATTGGCCTATTTATCGCTTTGGCTCCAGATTTGTTAGGTGATGTCATACCGCGACATGGCACTGTAGGTAAATTATTGACGTCTCTGAATGAACGGAAGATTGAGGATAGTCAACATACAGTCATGACTGTACCGGATTATGTACGTCGCGTCGTTACTATAGGTGAAAGTACGGTAGATATTATGGGCGCTATTGGTGGAGAGCCTTATATCGTGGCTACAGATGGATCTCCTTATTCCAGTTCTACTCATATTAATGGCCGTGTAGAGTTAACCGTGGATTCCATTAAGTCTTACGAGCCAGACGTGGTCGTAGCGCCAGATTCTACACCTCCAAGCCTTGTGTCGTCCTTGCGCGCTGCAGGCATACCTGTCTTTGTGTATACGAAAAAAGATAGCTTTAATGATATTATTTTAGCCACTAAAACCATAGGAGAGATTTTTAAGGATAAAGATCCAGAACGTGAGTTTATTGTATCTAGACGTAATGTTAAGAAACTTGTAGAGCCTCACGAAAAGGATAAAAAGCCCGTTATTGCTTTATATAATAGCTCTCACGGCGTATATCGGTCGGGTATCGTTCGGGATATGATTGAACAGGTGCACGGTATTGATGGAGCAGGAAACCTTGTGATAACAGAAAGTGGCAAGGATATTAATATGTTATCTGATGTTTGGTGGTACCGAGATCATAAAACGACGGTAGATATGAACCAATCTATGGGGACAAAGCCGATTTGATTCGCATTAATCCAGATGTTATTTTTGTGCCTACCCGTTTTATCGATAAACTACCAGATTACAAGCAAGATATTGATGCCATTATGAACGATCCGGACTTACAAAATGTAACGGCTGTTAAAAAAGGCTATGTCTATCCAGTTCAGGAACTATTTGTGATGAGCTATTCCTGGAAAGCTTTCATGGCCATGGAACAAATGGCAAAATGGCTCTATGGTCCTAGTACCTATGAGGGCATCGTTAAATATAAGAGTGAGCCGTGATTAACGATAGTTTTATTAGATTGTTATATAGTTTCAGGTGAATAGCTGAAAGTCTATAAGGAGAGAGTATGCAACTAAAGCGTTTATTAATATTATTAGCCATCTTTTGTGGCGTTTTGGTCGTAGCCATTATGGGCATGTACAAGTCTTGGAATGCTTTCACAAGCGGCGGCATTTTTGGGATGTTGAGTTCAAAGGGTATTTATAAGATGGTGGACGGTACCAGCGAGACGGTCATACTCGATCACAAGGCAGAACGCATCGTAGCTGTTGGTCCCAATGCAGCGGACCTTGCATCTGAATTAGCAGGTGACTCGGTGGTGGCTAGCACTGCGGCACCGTATCAATCGTCTAATGGCGTAAAGCAACGGGTGGCCCTTGATGTGAAAGCTATCGCTGCATTAAAACCAGATATTGTAATTGTAGAGGACGATGATGGTGCTACAGATCTCGTTAGGCCACTGCGTGAGGCAGGCGTAAAGGTAGCACTTCTTTAGAGCGCCTAAGACGGTAAAAGAGGTAGAGGATCAAACGCGCAATGTAGGACAGTTGTTAGGTCGTGCTGATAAAGCGGAATCCCTCATTACAACGATGATGAACTACATCCGCGATACAGAGTCCTTGCGATTTGCTCGCCGTGATGACCCGAAAAAGACCGTTGCCGTTTATAATGAAAATGGCTTGTATGGGGCGCCAGACACAATGATTCAAGACATGTTGAAATATGTAAATGTAGACAATGCGGCGACTAAGGCCGGTGTAAAATGGTCCTACATGGGTAAAAAGGATGATCTTATCAAGGCCGATCCCGATGTGATTATTGTGCCTACAGATGTGAAAGCACCGGGCTTTAACCGTGATTCGGTACTTAATAGCTACTATAATGATCCGGCTCTTAAAAATATTAAGGCCATTAAGAACAAAGGTAGTTATCATATCTAATGAAGCCATGATGGCTAAGACCTACCATATTGGTCGCGGCATATATAACATGGCGCAATTCGTGTATGAACGATAGTAGGCTATAACGAATAAATAATACATATAATCATAAATAAAAAGAAACGATAATAGAGAAGATAATATAAGATAAGATAATATAAGATAAGATAATGTGATATAATATATAATCTAATAGAGAAAAATAATAGATTATTATAAGAAAAAAACCTTATAAAAATACACAAAAATGTATTAATATTGGATAAAAATATAAATAATATTCATTGACGTATAAATTATATTCATGAACCAATGAATGCCGATAAACATACAGAGTTATTATACAAAAATGACTGCTGTAGGTTGATTGAATAAAATGTTATAAATACTTAGAAATATGCGGATTGCAAGGTTAATGCCTAGCAATCCGCATATTTTATATTTATAAAATGCATGAATATTTCGTACAAGAAAAAAAGTTTTGTCTATATATATAGGATAAATGTACATAAAAAATGGATAGAGTGTGTACTAAAAAATGGAATACTATAGAATCCCATTAACCATAGGGGGTATAGGGTTATTGTGCTAATGTTTTCTTTATGGAATAATGACAATATTAGTGGTTAATCGAAGAATATAGATGATCACTTTTTTTAGTTTATATGTAATTTTATACATCTTGGAGGCTATGATGGAGTATACAATTCACCTATTTCATGCAGGTGGTATCGTTATGTATCCACTTGTACTATTCATGCTAGCAGCATGCACTATTTTATTTGAACGTATTCGTATGTATAGAAATATCGATCGTGAGTTACAACAGCTATCTGACAACATTGATGTGGGCCGAAATAGCAATAGTTGGGCTACCCTTGAACAGGCTGTAAAAAATAGTGATGATGCATTGAGTAAGTTTGTATCTCCAATTGTTGATTCTGTATATAGTGTAGAAGGTTTAGAAAATCGTTTACATGATGTAGTAGGCTATATGGACGAACGTTTGAAACGCGGTCTCAACTGGCTTAGCATGATGGTAACTATGGCGCCATTGCTTGGTCTATTGGGTACTGTAGTTGGTATGATTCGTTCCTTCGCTGCTGTAGGTGGGGATATTGGTGCTCCTACTGTGATTACAGGCGGTGTTTCCGAGGCGTTAATTGCTACAGCAACAGGGCTTTCAGTAGCCATCGTAGCATTAGCATTCCATAGCTGGTGCACAAGTAAAGTAAATTATGATATTGCAAAATTGGAACAAAAATTAGGTTCTATCATGGATTTATATATTAGGAGTCAGCGATGAAACGTAGTTCAGTAGGCATTCAAAAAGAACCGGATATCATGATTATTCCTATGATTGATATCGTATTCTTCTTGCTTGTATTCTTCATGATGAGTACGTTGTACATGAATACAGAAGAGCAAATTCCGCTCAACTTACCGAAGGCATCCTCGTCTTCTGCTAAGACGATTGAACCAATTACGATTTCATTAACGGCTACACATAAGATGTATTTGAATGATCGTGAAATTGTACCAGCTCAATTGGGGGCAGAAATTCAAGGCATTGTTGCAAAGGAACCACAACAAGCATTTATTGTACGTGCTTCTGAAGATATTGCATACAAGGAAGTAGTTAGCATTTTAGATAATCTTAAAATCAGTGGTGCTCGGTTTGTTAGCGTAGCGACAGAACGGAAGTGATCATATGGTGAGTAAACGATATGGCATTCCTTTTATAGCTGCATTGGTGGTCAATTTAGCATACTGGGGTGTTGTAGGCGATTGGTTTGGTCATATAAAACCACCAGAAACGCCAAAGAAAGATTTGGTCATCAATCTTGACATGGCGCAACCGGAACCTCCTGAGCAGGAGAAGAAACAGCAAGAGAAAATGGTCTCTGATGATAAAGAAAATGCTGCGGGCGGTAAGTCGGGTAGTGTATTACCGGATTTATCGGGAAAACCGACACCGGGCTTGCAAAATCTTAACCCTTATCTAGGTGGCAATGAAGCCGCTAGTATCAATCTACATGGGAATACAGATAATCCTGTAGGTGTTCCCGGCGATGGTGATACAACAGGTCCGGGTGGTGGACCTATTGGTAATGGTGGTAAAGCAAATGACGGCCCTGGTACACAGGAAGGCAATCCTGGGACTAGTGATAAGGAAGGTTCAGGGTACTTTGATGTTTCGGGGTATCGTGCTAGTTTAGATGCTAATAAAGTCATGCCAGCACAAGCTGTACGAAGAGGTATTACAGGGACAGTCACTATTAGGGTTTATTTTGATGGCGAAGGTAATTATGTAAGGGCTGAAATTGAGGGGAGTAGCGGCTCTAGCCTTCTTGATAATGATGCATTGGCACTGGCGGCTAGGTCAGGTGGGGCTACAAATACGACCGGAGAACCTAAATCAGATGTTTTTTATATAAGATATGAATTTGAATAATGATTATATTTGGAATGAGCCTAAATTGAATTAAATGGATTACAGTTTATGTAGGGGATATGAGAAGGTTCATATCCCCTACAACCAAATTCCTACTGTAGTTCGGAGGCTACAAATTAACAGAATTAACATAGTTTTAATAAAACATATAGGATGATAAATGAAATGAATAAACGTGTATATGTGGCCACAATGATGGCATTACTTAGTATGAGTGTAAATGGTTATGCGGTAGATATGACAACTAATCAGAATCAAGAGTCGTCCAATGTAATTAATGTAACCGCCAATCGCACAGCCCTTCTAGATTTGGACACACCTGTAGCGATGAATGTAATTACACCTGAGGAGTTAAAAAATACTGGTGCTACCACTGCTTTTGATGCGGTGGCGACCGTACCAGGGGTAACAATAAATTCTTATGGTGCTGGCGGTGCCGATTTTGGTGGCATGGATAGCCGTACGAATATTCGAGGCCTTGACCGTGGTGCCCTTGTTCTTGTAAATGGCGTGCCTATGAACCTCAATGGCAAAGGTGGACTCGGTTCTATTCCTACGAGTGCCATAAAACGTATCGAAGTAGTGAAAGGAGCTGCTTCTACATTGTATGGTGCAGAGGCATTAGGTGGCGTTATTAATGTTATTACTAAGACTCCATCTACAGAGGGTGGCTCTGCTACGGTTGCCGTAGGTAATCAGGGTGCTAAACGCTTGATGTGTCTTATGGTACAGATAAATTCATCGTTGGTATCGATAGAAAATACTGGGGCACGCAGGACCCATCCACACCGATTCGCTACGACTATGCAGGTACTAAAGGATATAACTACTATAGTACTCGCAACAAGGGCAATTCGTTGGGGCTCTTTATGAGTGGTAAGCTTTCAGATAAGGTAACATTGAATTTTAATCGTGCTGAAAGTAAATCGTCCTTTGGTCTAATCAGTACGGAAACAAATCCGGCTAATCAAGCAAGACATTCTACGACGTATCATTATAAGGATGATCGCAATAATGCTTCCTTGATTTATAAGGACAAGGGTACTACAGGAACCTTGTTCTATAATGACCGTACGATGCGTGGTACGAGCCGGGTGCACAATACGTCCCAAGCTAAGGCAACTGAAACAAGCTATCGCGCACGTCAATATGGTTTTGATGTACAGCATGAATGGGATTTTAGAGATGGTAAGGACTATTTAATCGCAGGTGTTACAGGTAAACAAGAAATCTATCATGCAACGGCTGCTCCTGTGTACATTCATCCTAAACGCAATAGTTATGCTGTGTATGGTAGTTATTCTTATGAAATTAACCCTAAATGGACATCCATTTTGGGCTTGCGTTACACCGTAATCGATGATCCAATCAAGGATCAACATGTGTTGACCCCTCAATTCCAATTATTGCACTCCATCAATAAACAATCTTCCATGTATGTGAACGTAGGGAAAGCTTTCACAATGCCTAGCTTGAGCGATACATTCCGCAGCGTTAGCCGTCGGTATACAGCGGTAAGCAGTAAAAACCTCAAACCAGAAGAAGGTTGGAACTATGAAATTGGGTACAAGCGGATTAACAAAAAGGATGATTGGAAGGTTGATGTGTTCTATATGGATTTCAAAAACTTCTTCCAATGGCAACCGGATGCAAATGGTCGACCTTTGGTGCGAGTAAATGGCGGGAAATTCCGCAACGTGGGCATCGAAGCCGAATATGGTAGACGTTTATCCGACCGCCTCAAATGGAACGTGAGTGGTTCCTATTCTAATCCACGACAAAGGAAATGAATGAAACTTATTGGAAACAAGCGGCTCCTAAGTTACAGTTTACAACCGGCATTCGTTATGAAAGCCCAACCTGGGAAGCTGGTACATCCTTTAGCTTTGTTACCAAACGTTTGCGCAATCGTGATGGCGGCTTAAATCCTAATATTGCCCTTTGGAATGCGTATGTAGGTTATCATTTCAACAAGGATGCAACACTTCGTCTCGATGCTCGTAACTTGTTAGACCGTCATAACGTTATCACTAATGGGGATTATGAATACTGGGGAGACCCATTTACATATGAATTGAGTTATACACAAAAATTCTAATATTTATTTATAGAGATTTATATAAAATCCAGTACTAATAGGGGGTATGGGTTTTGTACAGTCCTTTTAAATGTGTAATAATACAATTATGTAGTTTTTATGAATAATTAGTGTGTATTATGAGGGATTTATTATGAACAATCTTAAGAAACGACGGACTTCTGTACTTATAGGATTGGCTTTGATGGGATTATCTGTGCATGCATATGCAGTGGATGTAACGACTACCACAGATACTCCTACTACGGTAGCGTCTACTGAAGCAAATGGCGCATCTGAAAGTCATGTCATTAATGTAACAGCTAATCGCATGGCGCTATTAGATTTAGATACGCCGGCAGCGATGGATGTTATTACGGACAAAGATATCATGAATAGCGGTGCTAAAAATGCCTTTGATGCGGTGAACATGGTGCCTGGTATTACATCTTTCTCCTATGGTGCATCTGGTCTTGAATATGGGGCTATGGACAGCCGTGTGAATATCCGTGGCCTTGAACGGGGATCCTTGATTCTTATGAATGGGGTACCGATGAACCTCAATGGCAAGGGCGGCCTTAGTTCTATTCCGACTAGCTCTATTGAACGCATTGAAGTATTAAAAGGTGCAGCCTCTGCTTTATATGGCGCTGATGCTATGAGTGGTGTTATCAATGTAATTACTAAGACTCCAAGTAAAGAAGGGGGCTCTGCTACGGTAGGTTTTGGTAATATGGGGCGCCAAACTTATAAAATTAACTATGGCACGCCTCGCTTCTTAATTGGTGTGGAACGTAACTTCTTTGGTGCTCAAGATCCAGAAACCCCTATTCGCTCTGATATCGGTGCTTATGCTAAAGGTTATGAATATTATACAGCTCGTAACAAAGGGAATTCCTTAGGTGTATTTATGAGCGGTAAATTAAATGATAAGTTGACTTTGAACTTTAGCCGTTTTGAAGGTAATTCTTCTTTTGGACAGTTGAGTACAGAAACGAATCCTATTAAGCAAAAGCTTCACTCTACAACATATGCTTATAAAGATACTAAAAATAATGCGTCTTTAGTTTATAAAGATGGCAATACTACAGGTACAATCTTCTACAATGATAGAGATTTGTATGGTAAAAGTCGCATACATAGCAAAAAGACATATACGTTGAGTGATAACAACTATATTGCTCGACAATATGGTTTCGATGTGCAACATGAATGGGACTTCCGCGGTGGCAAGGACTATTTCATTGCAGGTGTACTTGGTAAACGAGAAACATATCGCACTACATCTGGTCCATACTATGGAAATCCACATCGCAATAGTTATGCTATTTATGGTACATACTCCTATCAAATCAATCCTAAATGGACTAGTATTTTAGGCTTGCGTTATTCGGATATTAAAGACCCTGTGAAAAATCAACGCGTATTGATTCCTCAGTTCCAATTAGAACATCGTATTAACAAGGAATCATCCATGTACATAAATGCTGGTAAAGCCTTTAGAATGCCGAACTTAAGCGATACTTTCAAGAAAATTAATAAAGGCTATGCCTCTGTTAGTGGACGTAATTTGAAACCTGAAGAAGGTTGGAATTACGAATTAGGCTATAAACACATTACTAACAAAGATAGCTGGAAAGTAGCGCTCTTCTATATGGACTTTAAAAACTTCTTCTCTTGGAAGCCAGATAGCAATGGTAAAAACACGATTCGCGTAAACGGTGGTCGCTATAGAAATGTCGGTATCGAAGCTCAATATGGCCGCAAGTTAACAGATCGATTAAAAATGACTGTTGGTGCATCTTACTCTAATCCTAAACAAAGAGAAATCGATAAGACTTACTGGAAACAAGCAAATCCAAAATTACAATTTACTGGAGGCATCCATTATACAAGTCCAAAATGGATAGCTGGTTCTAGCCTCAACTTTGTAACAAAACGGATGAAGAACCGCGATGGTGGTACAAATCCAAATCTCGTAGCTTGGAATGCGTACGTAGGCTATCAGTTCAATGAAGATTCTTCATTACGCCTCGATGCACGAAACTTGTTGAATCGTAACAATGTTATCTCCAACGGTGACTGGGAATATTGGGACGAGCCGTTTAACTATCAACTTAGCTATACTCAAAAATTCTAGTACTTATATATGTTAATTAGAACTATACAAGGAGTATCATCATGAATAAGACTATCGGCTTTCTCATAACTTTGATGATACTCCTTTGTGTTTGTCTAGCTGGCTGTGGTCTAATTAAGTCTCCTAATGAGGAGGCTCAGACGCCTCATACGCGGTATGTGGAAAGCCATGATGGCGTTCAGGTAGGGGTGCCAGAGAATCCGAAGCGAATTTAGCATTATCCTCTGCGTTTGATACGATTTTACTAGGTCTTATAGAGCCAGAGCGCTTGGTGGGTATCAATAAACTGTCTACCTATGAGGAGTATTCCTTAGAGGCTAAACGAGCAAAGTTGGTAAAGCCTGTTATGAGCTCGTATCCGCTAGAGAAAATCATAGCCTTGAAGCCTGACTTAGTTATCGCCCCCGATTATATATCGGCAGATGTTATTTCCGGCTTACGCCACATGGGGATAGCTACTGTCGTAGTATCGTCGGGCTCTACCGTAGAGGGGGTCATTAAGAATGTGACCGACGTAGCTCATATTATTGGAGAAGACGATAAGGGGCGCTTTTACAAGCAAAAAATTCGTCGAGAGCTAGATGAATTGACGCGATTAGGCGAATCTATTCCGCCTGAGCAGCGCAAGACAGTTCTCTTTGTATCGTCTATGGATGGATACACGGGAACGGGCAGTCTCTTTGATGATATGTGTAAATACATGTATGTTTATAATGCACCGAATCGGATTGGCTTGCCTCCGCGGATTCCCTTTGGGGAGGAACGGGTGATAGCCATGAATCCAGACTATATCTTTATTCCTTCCTATAAGGGAATGGACAAGAATTTGGCGGATCGATATTTATTAAATCCAGCCTTTCAAAATTTGCCGGCTATACGTGAGAACCGTGTTAAGCCATTACCGGCAGCTTATTTATATACTATGAATCAGCATATTGGCGAAGCGATGCTCGCCATCATGCATACTGTATATCCTCAGTTAGAAAGGAATTCTCATGACTAAAGAGAAGCAACGAATCATGGCAATTATTCTGATTGGGGTATTGCTATGTATTGTGAGTCTATTGGCACTCCACGTAGGAACTATCATGATTCCTATCGGTGGCGGTGTACAAAGTATTTTAAATGGTATGGGCTTACCTGTGAATTTTACGGAGCCTATTACAGCTGAACAAGAGGCCGTATTATGGTTTATCCGCATGCCGCGCCTCATTATAGGCCTACTCGTAGGCGGTGCCTTGGCGCTTGCTGGGGCTGTTATGCAAGGTGTTTTCTCAAATCCACTGGCGGACCCAGGTATTATGGGCGTTTCCGCAGGGGCATCTCTCGGTGCAGTTATCGCCATCGCCCTTGGTGTAACATCTCTTGGTATGTTTTACATGCCCGCCTTTGCCTTTGTAGGTGCCTTTGTGTCCGTAGGGATTACCATCCTATTAACATGGCGTAACAACAAGCTCGATACGACTACTTTACTATTAGCTGGTGTCGCCGTTAGTATGCTCCTTGGTGCTTTTACATCAGGCATTTTGACGATGATCAATGAATACCGCTTACGGGAATTCTTATTCTGGATGGTAGGGGGCCTCGACTTCCGTCGTTGGGACCATGTTCTATTGGCGGTAGGCCCTATCATGACGGGCAGTGTCATTTTAATGATGCTCGGTCGTCACCTTAACGTACTCGTCCTCGGTGATACAGAGGCTCGTGCCTTAGGTTTACCTGTTATGGTGTATCGCATGCTATTCCTGTTCTTATCCTCTGTAGTTACTGCTACTGCGGTGTGTGTCAGCGGTTCCATTGGCTTTGTAGGTCTTGTAGTACCTCATATTGTGCGTCTCTTGGTGGGACCTGATCATCGTCTATTATTGCCTATGGCAGCTGTGGGTGGGGCGCTTTTCCTCGTGTTCTGTGATACCTTGGGTCGCGTTATAGCACAACCAGTTGAGATTCGCGTAGGTATTATGACAGCGATCTTAGGGGCACCGTATTTCTTATATTTACTTCATCGCTTGCGTAGTAAAGGAGGGGCCTAATGAAACTAGATGTTCAATCTCTATCCGTTACGCTAGGGGAAAACGCTATTCTAAAGGATGCATCCTTCTCTATTGATAGTGGTGAGTTCGTTGGTATTATCGGACCTAATGGTTCTGGTAAAACGACATTACTAAAAACCTTGCGTGGTCTCTATCCTATCTCTGGGGGCCAAGTTTTGTGGGACGGTAAAAGTATCGCTTCTTTGAGCGACAAGGAAATCGCTCATCATGTAGCGTATATGCAACAGTCCGTCAATGTTTCCTTTGATTATGAAGCTATCGATATTGTGATGACAGCTCGTTATCCTTACTTAAAATGGTGGCAACAAGAAGGACCAGAAGATAAGGTCATTGTAGAAGAAGCCATGAAAGACGTAGGTGTATATCACTTGCGACATCGCTCCGTGCAAAACCTTAGCGGTGGCGAACGACAACGAGTATTCTTGGCTAAGGCTTTGGCACAACAAACAGAGGTGCTATTGCTCGATGAACCAACGGCGGCGCTCGATTTAGTGTACGCCGATGATATTTTCCACGAAGGTCGTCGATTATGCGATGAAGGAAAAACTATTTTAATCGTCGTTCATGATTTAGAACTAGCTGCTAAATACTGTACTAAGCTCGTCCTAGTTAGCGATGGTCATATCATCGATGTAGGTACGCCAAGAGAAGTATTGACTGCGGATAACTTACGAGCCGCATTCCATCTATCAGCTGCGGTCTATGACGATCCGTACTTTAAACAACAACGTATCTTTGTATTCCCTAAAGGGAACTACGGATATTGAGGCATATAAACAAACAGAGGCTAGTGGAGAGATGTCCATTGATCCTCAGCTGAAATAGACGTATGGATATCTATTGATAGCTTCGTAGATTTCCTGTCTAGCTTACAGATTTATGTTACTATTCCGAATGAGGTTAGGCTTATGTTATATCCATTTACTGCTATTGTTGGTCAAGAAGAAATGAAATTGTCCCTTCTGCTCAATGCTATCAATCCATCTATCGGTGGTGTGTTGATTGAAGGGGAAAAGGGCACAGCAAAGTCTACGGCGGTACGTGCACTGGCGAGCCTTTTACCTCCTATGGAAGAAAGTGCTTCGGCCATGACCGTTGTAGAGCTACCAATCAATGCTACTGAAGACCGCGTTGTAGGGTCTATTAACTTAGAAAAGGCCTTACAAGAGGGTGTAAAAGCCTTTGAACCAGGTATTTTACAAGTGGCACATCAAAATATTCTCTATGTAGATGAGGTTAATCTATTAGATGACCATATTGTAGATATCTTACTAGATGTAGCGGCAATGGGCGTGAATACGGTGGAACGAGAAGGGGTAAGCCATTCACATCCATCTCGATTCATTCTCGTAGGAACCATGAACCCTGAAGAAGGTGACCTTAGACCACAGCTATTAGACCGTTTTGGCCTATCCGTTATGGTTTGTGGTGAACAAGATCCAACACAGCGTATGGCTGTTATCAAGCGACGTTTAACCTTTGGGGATAATCCTGCAGAATTCGTGGAAACCTATAAGGAATCTGAACGAGCTTTGCATGAGCGCTTATTAGAGTCTCGTAAGCTATTACCAACTATTATCCCCTCTGATGAGATTCTCCTCAAGATAGCAAGCATTAGTATCGGCGTTGGCGTTGATGGACATCGTCCAGATATTACGATGATGCATACGGCTCGCGCTCACGCTGCCTTTCACGGTCGCTCACACATCATAGATGACGATATTAAGGTAGCTGCAAGATTGACGTTAAACATCGTATGCGAAGATTACCTTTTGAGGAGCAAGGTCACGATGTAGACCGCATCGATACAGTAGTATCTGCGGTACTTGAGGACTAGCTATGGATACATCTGTACAAGAGGCCCTCAAAATAGGCCTTGTAAATAATCAGATTTATAGTGTTGTTATTTCTGGTGGTACTGGTGTTGGTAAAAGCTTTTTAGTTCGTCAGTGCCTCGAGAAATGGCATATTCCCTATCGCCTTATTCCTGTGTATATAGATAACTCACAACTACAAGAGACTATCGACTTTGAAGCGTCTCTGCAACAAGGTCAGATGGTGATGAACGCAGGTTTATTAGATGATCCGCACACGCGATGTTGGCTCCTAGATGATGGTCAAGTTCTATCCCCAGAAGTGCGTCATGCCTTATTAGTGGAGGCAAAACGACGTCATATCTTGCTGATCATGACGATAAACCATGAGGATAGAACCTTTAACTGACGCAGAATGGGAACTCGTCGATGTACATGTATCTATGAATTCACCGTCATTAGAAACTCGCATCGATGTATTACAACGCGTTCGCGATGAAATCTCTTATGAAAATGATGCGAATATAGGGGCTTTTATAGAAAACAAGAGTATTCAAACGATTTCTGTACCAGAGCCGATGATATCCTTAGCTATTGCCTATGCACTTAAAGCGCATACAGTTGGTCATGGTGCAGAATATGTGTTGTTACAAGTTATGAAGTCCTTAGCTCTTCTAGAAGGCGGTTCCTATTGTAAGCCTCGTCATGCAGAATTAGCAGCGCTATATGTACTGCCACATCGTATGAAAAAGGCTGAAATACCAGAATCACAGCCATCACCAGGTGAAAATTCCAGTAGCACCAGTGAGCAAGATAGCAGTCAAAGTAATGATACCTCTGACTCAATGGATTCCAATGTATCAAATGACTGTGAACAGGATGATAGTAATAGGGATGAGCTACATCCTAATGAATCAAATCCTAACGAATCAAATGCTAATGATGCAGATGATACTGATATAGATTCTGCTGAAGGTGATGATACTAATTCAAGTGAAACTAATGGCAGTAGCAATTCCTCAGAGTCTAAAGACCGACTAAGAGATAATGCTACTAATGATATGGGCGATATATATGACAAGCTATCTTCTTTATGTTTGCCCGATACTGTTGCCCGTATAGCTAACCAATTATTCCAATGGAAACTAGAATCTTCTAAAACAGTAGACCGTCAGTATCGCAAAGGCTCAGGTCGTCGCCTTATGACTAAGACAAAGGATACGAGAGGGCGCATGATTCGAGCTTACCAGGATGAACAGGCTCTAGAGGACTTGGCACTAGTAGATACGTTGCGAGCGGCGGCGCCGTATCAACGCTTGCGGGCGGCTACTAAAATGGAACAAGAAAAGCTATCTACTCAGTCCCAGCAATTAAAGCAACAAGGCGGCAAGGGATTATCTTTAGTGATAAAACCTCAGGATTACCGCCGAAAAGCCCGTGAAAAGCGCATTGGTGCATACCAGCTTTTCGTAGTAGATGCCAGTGGGTCTATGGCGGCGCGTCATCGCATGGAGGCCACTAAAGCGGCTATTCTCAGTCTCTTGCGAGATTCTTATATCCACCGTGATTCGGTAGGGCTCATTGCGTTCCGCAAGGAGTCGGCAGAGGTGTTATTACCTTTCACGCGCAGTGTAGAGCGAGCAGAGCGACTGTTAGCCTCTATGCCTACAGGCGGTAAAACGCCATTAGCTCACGGTTTACGGATGGCCTATACCATGTGCGATAGATTGTTGCGTGCCCATCGGGCGGAACGAATTCAGATTATATGTATCACCGATGGTCGTGCTACCTCTGGTGATTCAGATGACCCTGTATCAGAGTCCAAGCAATGGGCTCGTATAGTAGGCACGTTTGCCTGTAGATTGTATCGTTATCGACTACGGAAACGGGCTTTTATCAAAGCTAGGGTCTGGCTAAAGAATTATGTAAATTGATGAATGGCAGTTATTATGCCATGGATACTATTTCGGCAGATCGTATTTTGCGCGTATCGCGGAGGTAAATCATGAGTCGGCTCATGTATATTTCTAACTTAGGAAAACAAATCCAATATATAGAAAAGGCTGTTGCCACTTACCCTGAATTGATACAGGGCGAGGTGGATATTTGCAATATGAAAAAACAGCCTCTATGGGATGCTACTTTTGAAAGTCGCCTGCGTGCTGCCGATGTAGTGCTCGTAACCAACATGGGGGTAGGGCTTAGACTCGCCGTTTTTGGAACGTCTGGAACGATGGTTGTATGCACATCATCCCAAAATACTGGATCGATGTGGTAGAGCCTAAGAAAACAGACATTCTCTATCGCAATATAGATGTAGACCAGCGGACTCTTCTTGAAAGCTATCGCCGCACTAGTGGTGTCATGAACTATGTGCGCCTTATTAACGGAGCTTTCAGTACGAAACCGACCTCAGAATGGGAGAAACCTGACCACATTCCGTGGCAAGCCATCATGGGACGCGATGGAAATATCTACGAGAGCTATGATGAGTTCATGGATGCCGAAGGCAATCGGGATTGGCCATCCATAGCGGTGTATTTCTACCGCGATGAATGGATTATGGGGGATATTTACTATCAGCAGGCCTTGTTTGAAGAGATTTATAAACATCAGTACAATCCGATTATCTTTTATGGGCAATACGGTTCGAATCCTCGTGTAGGCATTCCGAATATGAAACTGTCCATGAATTACCTGTTTGGTAAGGATGTATTCCCTTTTGATGTGCTCATCAATACTTGTAAATTCTCCTTCCAGTCCTTAGGGGCTCAAACGTTGGAGGAATTAAAGTTACAAGATTGCCCAATCATTCAAGGTTACACTATATATATGGATGAAGAGTCTTGGTCTCAGGACCCGCAAGGGGTTACGCCATTAGATGTGAATTTATCTATATCACAACCTGAGCTAGATGGAGTCATTCAAGGTGGCGTTGTGGCGTGTCAAACCTATGATGAGCGAGGCCATTATGTATATTTACCTGTAAAAGAACGGATTGCAGCTGTTGTACAGCGAGCTATTAAATGGTCTAAGTTGCGCCATATTCCTGTAGAAAAGCGAAAGATAGCCATTGTTTTACATAACTATCCGCCTAAGAACTCTAATATTGGTTCTGCCGCAGGCCTTGATACGCCTGAATCGGTGCTACGCTTATTGGCTCAAATGAAGGAAGAAGGCTACCTTGTCGATACGGTGCCAGACACCAGTGCAGAATTGATGGATATGGTAACGTCCCACATGACCAATGACCGATCCATGCTTACCGATGAGTTGTTAGCCTCTGCAGAAGGTCGCATGAGCAGTGATGACTACAAAGCGTACTTTGCTACGCTGCCAGCAGACACGCAAGCTACAATGGTTAAAGCTTGGGGGGAGGCTCCTGGTGATGTATTTGTGTACGATGATGAAGTCATCATACCGGGTTTCTCCAATGGCAATCTGTGGATTACGGTACAACCGCCGCGAGGCTTTGGGGAGAATGTATCTACCATCTATCACGATCCATGTTTGCCACCACCGCATCAATACTTGGCCTTTCTACCATTGGGTACGGACCGTCTTTGAAGCGGATGCAGTCATTCATGTAGGGACTCATGGCTCCTTAGAATGGTTACCAGGCAAGGGCGCAGGCCTCAGTGCTAGTTGCTATCCTGAAATTGGGATTTCCTCATTACCTAATATTTATCCTTATTGGACGACTATTATTGGTGAGGGTATACAGGCTAAACGGCGTAGCTCCGCTTGCTTAGTAGGGCACCTGTCGCCACCGATGACGACGGCTGGGCTCTACGATGAGTTTGAAGAACTAGAAGCCTTACTCGATGAGCATAGCCACTTTGAACAGGAACATCCTGAAAGTGTGTCTGAAATTGGAGAGGTCATTCGAGAAAAAGCCTTAGCCTGCCATCTTATCGATGAAGAACAAGGACCTACGATGGAGCTAGATGCTGTTATTACGGAAGTCCACGAAAAACTAACTGATTTGAAACATATGCAGATGCGCAATGGCTTACATATTTTGGGGCAAGAACCTGAGGGGACAGATTTAGAAGAATTTATTACTGCTATCATACGAACCCCTCAAGGGGATATTGCATCGGCCTTAGAAATATTAGCTGCGGAGATGGGCTATGATTGGACGCATTTAGAGCAGCACAGTGGTGAACTCTCTGATGAGGGCACTCGTAATAGCGTAATCATTGACCGTATTTGGAATGAATTACGTACCTTTGTATCTAATGTCATGCATAACCCAGATTATGAGATCGTTCCTAGTCTGGAGCCTTTGGCTGAGGCCATCCTTCGTGATTACATTCCTAAATTAGGTGAAACCAAGAATGAGCTCATTTCCATATCTAAAGCCTTACAAGGGACTTACGTTGAGCCAGGCCCTGGGGGCGCTCCATCCAGTGGTCAAGTAGATGTACTTCCTACAGGACGTAACTTCTATGGCTTAGATGAGCGTGCCTTACCGACGAAGATAGCGTACCAACTAGGTATAGCCTTGGCAGACCAAGTCATTGCCGATTATATTTAAATGAACAGCGCTATCCGGAGACGGTTGGCATTATCCTCTGGGCTAGTAGCAATTCTAGAAGTCACGGTCAGTGTTTAGGTGAGTTCCTCTATTTGCTAGGGGTTCGCCCTAAGTGGCAATCCAATGGCCGCATTTCTGGGTTAGAGGTTATCCCGTTAGAGGAATTACAACGACCTCGTATTGATGTGATGGGCCGTATCAGTGGCCTTATTCGGGATATGATGCCCACTGCTATCAGCTGGCTCGACAAGGCGGTTGAACTAGTGGCAGACCTAGATGAATCATTGGAAGATAACTATGTGAAAAAGCATATTCACGACGATGTAGACTGGCTCGTGGAACAAGGTGAAGATCCTCTGCTAGCCACTAAGAAGGCTCGCCTTCGCATCTTCGGTGACCCGCCACAAGCCTATGGCACTGGGGTAGGAGCCTTGATAGAAGGTAAAAACTGGGAGTCCTTAAGCGATATTGCGCACGTATATAGCAAGTGGAGTAGCTTTCACCTGCACAAGGATGTGCCACAAGATATGCGATTATTCCAACGTCGCCTCACGACAATGGATGTAACCATCAAGAATGAAGATAATCGGGAGACTCATATTTTGAGTGCTGACGATTATTATAGTTATCATGGTGGGCTCATTGCGGCGGTGCGAACTGCAAAAGGCAGCGCCCCTCGCGCGTATGTAGGGGATAGTACAGATCGTAGTCGCGTCGTGATGCGGTCCTTGTCGGATGAGTTTCGCCGCGTTGTGCAAGGGGAAACGCAGAACCCAAAATTCATTCAAGCCATGATGAAACATGGATACAAAGGGGCATCGGATATGTCTAATGTAGTGTCTCATAGCTTTGGCTGGGATGCGACGAGCGATATAGTTCCCGATTGGGTCTATGAAGGCTATGCGAACAAGTATGCCTTAGACAAAACGGTACAAGACTGGATGCGCGACGTAAACCCTTGGGCCTTGCAGCGCATTGCAGAAATCTTGTTAGAAGCCGCTCAACGTGGCTATTGGGATGCAGACCCAGAGACGTTACAAGACTTGCAGTCTTTATATCTTTCCATAGAAGGTGTTATAGAAGGGCGTTAGTATGAAACAAAGAATATCGATTATATGCACCATACTCATGATGGTACTGCTGGTGGTCGGTTGTGGACCCTACACAAACGGGGACGACTGGCGCTACACATCAGGTGACAGATGGTACCGGCGTAGCCGTTACGGTGCCTAGCGAGCCTAAGCGCATCGTTCCTATCGCGGCGAGTACAGAGGATATCGTCTTATCCTTAGTTGATCCGAGCCGAGTGGCTGCTGTGGGCACTGTGGTAAACAATGTGCCTGAGGCGTCAGCTAAGGTAGAGAAACATGTGAAAGCAACTGCTGAGTCCATGCTCTCTGTACAGCCTGATTTAGTATTAGTTCCAAACTGGATGTCCCCCGATGCAATTGGGGAAATGCGGAAATATGCAAATACCAGTGTATGTGTATAAGACGCCGACTACAGTAGAAGAAGCAAAAGCAGTTATTCATGAAATTGCTGGTCTCTTTACATGCCTCTGATGAAAAGATGATTGCTAGCATGGATGCAGATTTGAAAACTGTAGAAGACATAGCAAATAAGCATAGCGGGGAGCGTCCTTTGGTGGCGTTTTACACGCAATTTGGTCTTACAGGTGGCAAAGGGTCAACCTTTGATGACATGACGAAATATCTGAAGGTACATAATGCGGCCGCTCAATTAGGCTTAGGGCCTTTTGATAACGGGACGCGAGAGGATTTAATCAAAGCCAATCCAGATATTATTATCATTCCGTCTGTGAACTATACTTCTGATGGCACTACGCCAGCAGCGGCAGAACAGCTTTATTCTGATCCTGCGTTGCAAGGTGTTAAGGCCATCGCCAATCGTCGTGTGTTCCTCGTAGACTCCTCGCAGGTCATGAGTTATTCCCAATTCATGACTCGTGCAATGGTTTCTATGGCACAAAATATATATAGCAAGTGATTTAGTGTGTGTGGAGGTTTTTATGAAAGTATCAAGAATGAAACGATTATCTCTGTATGTAGGGTTAGCCCTAGTATTTGGTAGCTCTTTGAGCGTATCTAATGCATTAGCTGCTAACGCAGGTGACGCTAAAGAAGCGCATACCATTGTTGTTACCGCAACTCGTAGTGAACAACAGCTTTCAGAAGTGCCAGCTAGTGTAGGCGTAGTAACAGGTGACGATATTCGTGAGCGCCATGCTACGAATATGAACGAAGCCTTGAACATCGTACCAGGCGTAGATATTAATACGTACGGTGGCGGTGTAGGTTATACGAACTCTAACGCATTCCGTATCAATGGTTCTGAACAAGTATTGTACTTGGTAGACGGCATCAATATGGGCGCAGCTGGTGTAAACCCGCCGATGACTATTTAGAAAGATATGTCTAGCATCGATCGCGTTGAAGTACAACGTGGTGCAGGTTCTACCTTGTATGGTTCCGGTGCCATCGGTGGTGTAGTTAACGTAATCACTGCAAAAACCTGAGCAAGGTGTACAAACTAAACTCCGCGTTATGGGCGGCAGCAACGACTTTAGAGCAATACGCTATTACTAACGAAGGTAGCAAAAAAACGATTGGTACTGGCGTGTAGGCTTACAAAAAAAGATATCATTGGTTCCTATAAAAGATGGTCATGGCGTGCGCATTCCTCAACACGGTAACAGCCATACTGCATCCTTCATGGTAGGCAATAAAAATCAATGACAAGAACGATGTGAAAAGTATCTTACGATACATACCGTGGCGATGTAATGTACTCTGACCATTTAGGTGCCCTCAATCACATTCGTTATGGTAATGAAGCAAATGACTCCTTGCGTGCGATTTGGAATAATAAAATTAGCAACCGTTGGAGCCATCAATTATACTTGATGAATAATCACTACAAAACAACATACGATGGGTACTTAACAGATGTGAAAACTCGTGGTATCGGCGATCAAGTAACATATAAAGCTAAAGATCATACTGTAGTAGGTGGTTTTGATTGGCGTCAAGATAAAGTGGTTAACATGGGTGGCGTGAAACTGACAAATGCATCCTACTTCATCCAAGACGAATGGAAATTTGCTCCTAAGTGGACTGTAACACCTGGTATCCGCGTTGACCATCATTCCTCCTTCGGTACGCATACATCTCCATCCATCAGCCTAGGCTATGATGTAAATGCAAAAACAAATGTATATGCTGCATATAAAGAGTACTTCTTGGCACCTACACCATACCAATTATTTGATGGTTTCAATGGCAACCGCAATTTGAAACCGGAAACAGGTCATGAATTTGATTTAGGTGTACACCACAAATTCGGTAAAACATGGAATAGTAATCTTAGCTTCTTCAGCCGTAGTACGAAAGATAAAATCGGTTGGGTTATGACAAACCCTGCAGCTTTCACAGGTCAATATCGCAATTTCGATACTGAAAAAGCTCATGGCATCAACGCAGATGTGCGTAAACAATTGACTAATCACTTGTCCGCACGTCTTGGCTATACTTATACTCATATCGATGCAACACCAACTCGCAAAGTAAACCGTGATGGATATGTACCAAAACATGCTGTTAACGCAGGTCTTGATTACAACGATGCTAAATGGGATGCTCATTTGGATATTCGCGGTATCATCAACCGTCCTGGTACAGCGGATAATGTATTCCCGCGCAAAACTTACTGGTTAGCTGACATCAGCGCAAACTACCGAGTACGCGAAAACGTAACTGTATTTGGTCGTATCAACAATATCTTTGATACTTACTATGCAGAACAATCTAGCGTTCGTTGGGGCAACCCTGGTGACTGGTGGCCAGGTCAAGGTCGCAACTATCGTCTCGGCGTAGAAGTGACAATTTAAAACATAGAGCGTTATAATCGCTGTATACAGGAAAGAGAAAGAGCCTTTAGTTAGGCTCTTTCATTTTTACATTAATTTATCGTGGTATAGTAGTACAACACTATGAGAGTTGTTTTCATTAGCCGATAAATTAGGCATATGTAAATAAGTATGTGTTATAAAACTATAGATTTTCTATAGTAAAAGCTCTATAATATTATGTATCTATATATATCTATGTAATTGTTTTTAATTTTGCTTTGTGATGTATCAGGTATTTACTTGTATAGTAGGTGTTTTGTTACTTTCACAGTTATCAAAACCTCCTTGTTGAGGAGGTTTATTTTTAGAGGAGTTGGATCGAAATGAAACAACCAGAATTGTCGCCGTATATGATGGCTCGCAAGCCGTCTGGCATTCGCTTAGGACAAATTAAATTCTTGGAACGTAAGAACCCGCCTATCTTGGTGAATGGTTCTATTGGTAATGTAATGCGTCCTATGCATCCCGCCATGCAGCGTAGGTTGTTCAATTTGGGCGGCGTGAATAGCCCGTTCCATAATGGCATTGTGCCATACGTACCAACTACGGGTACTGATGAATGTCGCGAAGCATTTCTTCACATTTTACGCAGTCAAGGTTTTGATACAACTGGTCTTAATGTACTCGTAACAGATGGTGCATCCATGGCGATGGAAATCATCATGCTTGGCGTATGTGGTGGTGCAGGCGAAGAGGAACGCCCTCTTTTAATGTTCAACCCATCTTATACAAACTATGATGCGGTAGGTCTTCGCATTGGCCGTAAAAACAGTTACTGTTGAGCGTGAGCTTAACGAAGATGGCGAATTTGAATTACCATCCGTTGAGACTGTAGAGCAACGCATTATCGATACAAAAAACCGGGCGCATTGCTCATCATTCCTTACGATAACCCAACTGGTCAATTATTCAGTAAGGAAACATTGATTGAATATACTAAACTATGTGTTAAACATAATTTGTGGATCATCTCTGACGAAGCATACCGTGAATTGGCTTACGAAAAAAAGGGAAAAGAAACATCTAGTATTTGGGCTTTAACCGATAAAGATGTGCCTGGTATCGAAGGCCGCCGTATCAGTCTTGAAACGGCTAGTAAGGTTTGGAATGCTTGTGGTCTCCGCATTGGTGCCATCATTACCGATAATAAATTGTGCTACGAAAAATCTGTTGCTGAATATACAGCAAACCTTAGTGCTAATACATTGGGCCAATATATCTTTGGTGCGTTGAAGCACGAGTCCTACGCACAATTACACAACTGGTATGAGCAACAACGCGATTACTACCGTCAAATGATCTTTGAACTTCACAAAGGCTTCAAAGAGGTAGAGCCGGACTTTATCGTATCTCGTCCTGAAGCGTCTATCTACTTTGTCATCGACGTACGCAAGGTGGCTAAACCTGGCTTTGATGGTGTAGAGTTTGCCTCTTGGTGTGCCGAACACGGCGCAGTCAGCCTCGATGATGGCCAAGAATACACACTTCTTATGGCACCGCTCAATGGTTTCTACAGCGGTAAAAAAGGTGATGATAACCCAGGTAAGACACAATTGCGCGTATCCTTCTGTGAAAATCCAGACTTATTACGCTTAGCGCCTGAATTGTTATCTAAACTATTCAGAGCTTACGAAGCACAACGCTAACAATCAGAAATATAATCATAATATAAAGAGCCCTCCAGTTGGAGGGCTTTATTACTTGAATTGTTAATTAATATAATACTATTAGTAAATTCAATAAATAATGATAGAATTATGATATAAGGAGGTGTATATATTGATTAATATTAGACCTGTATCAGACTTGCGTAATAAATTTCCGGAAGTTGAAGAAACCGTTATTACCACAAATTCTCCTGTATTTTTAACTAAGAATGGATATGGAACTATGGTGTTAATGAGTATTGAACAATATTCAGCATTAACAGATCCTATTGAGTACGCCTTGGATGAAGCTGATTCTGCAGCAAAAGAAAGCAAAATTCGATACTCTGGTGCCGATGTATTTCGTCGCGTAAGGGAGCGGGTTAAAATAAAAAAGAAGCTATAAGACTAGATGTTATAGCTTCTTTTTGTTTTATCCCTAGGTATGATACGTAGGGAAGGAGAATTATTTTTCTTCTTCATGATGTGGTCCCTTAGTACGCATTTCGGCTGCGAGCTGCTCGCTAGGCATAGAGCTTTCCTCTGTTGTTGGATACGAAGTGTCTTCTAAGATAACCGTTTCTAACAGTTTGTCAACCTGATCAGACTGAATCGATACTTCTTTGCTGTACCATTCGCCAAAATCGCGAATTACCTCTTCATTACGACGGAAGTAGGTATATTGGTCGATTTTACGAGATTCTACAAGTTCCGCATTTTCTAAGATGCTCATAAATGTAGAAATAGACGATTGAGATACACCGCAGCGTTTTTGGATACTCTTAACGCTTACACTGTTAGGAAAATCGATAAGAGTTTTAGTGTGTACTTGTGCACCAAATTCTTTCTCTGGGTGTTTTAGCCACAATATAATATCTAACCGATGCGGATTTGATAATGCTTTCAAGATTCTTAACGGGTCCATAGGGCCTCCTCTTAATTAAAAAATAACGAGTTCCTAACCTTGACCGTGGACTTGCATTATGCGGTCGTATTATACGCGTCTTGCTCCGTATAGGGTTTTTCCTACTTTTATCATACGCTACTTTCACTGTGAAAGCTAGAAAAAACTTATAAATTTCACGAATTGATGAATTTTATTGCACTTAATTAAATCTTAGTGTGAAATAGTATGAGCTTATAATGATTATATATACATCCTATAGAGTGTTATATAGCATAATTTCGTAAAATATAGAATATATTTATTTTTTTGCCGATTTTTTTAAAGGTGTTTTACCTCTTCGTAGAGAATATATATATACTGTATGAACTTATGTAAGTTAAGCTTTCATTTAAAGGAGCTGAGTATATGGCAATTGATCGTAATGAAACATTTGATGTCATCGTCGTTGGTGCAGGTCCAGCGGGCTCTGCGGCGGCATTGCGCCTCGCAGAACAACGGGCGAAAGTACTACTCATCGAACGTGGCACCGCACCAGGCGCTAAAAATATGATGGGTGGACGTATCTACACACATTCTTTAGAACGTCTTGTACCGGACTTTAGAGAACGTGCACCATTGGAACGTAAAGTGACAAAAGAACGTATTTCTATTGGCACTGGCAATGAAATGACTACTATTGAGTATAGTAATCAAGATGGGAAACCTAATGAGGAATCCTACGTAGTATTGCGCGCTAAATTTGATAAATGGCTCGCAGGTGAGGCAGAGAAAAAAGGTGCTCTCCTAGTATCTAACGTACAAGTTACAGACCTCATCACTGAAGGTGAAGGCAAGAACCGCCGCGTCGTAGGCGTTCGCTGTCACGATGATGAAGTTTATGCTAAACTCGTTATCATCGCTGAAGGTTCCAATACATTGTTATTGGAAAAATCTGGTTTAACAGGTCCTACAGATCCAAGCACAATGGCTGTAGGCGTTAAAGAAGTATATAAACTTAAGAAAGATGATCTTGAAAATCGCCTCATGCTATCTGGTGATGAAGGTATGGCATGGCTCACTTTAGGCGATATGACTGACGGCTTATTGGGCGGTGGCTTTATTTACACTAATAAAGAAAGCCTTTCCGTAGGTATGGTTGTAGGTCTTGAAGATATCGGTAAAGCTAATAAGTCTGTAGACGAAATGCTTTCAGCTTTCACAAGTCATCCAAGAATTGCACCATTGTTGAAAAATGGTCAATTGAAAGAGCATAGTGCGCATCTAGTACCTGAAGGTGGTTATAAAGCAATGCCACAATTGGGCGGCAATGGTTATCTTATCGTTGGCGATGCAGCGCGTATGTGTATGAACCTTGGTTACACGATTCGTGGGATGGATCTCGCTATTGAATCCGGCATGTGTGCAGCTGATGCAGTTAACATAGCATTGCGCGACGAAAATATGGAACGCGTTGCTAGTCTATATGAACGTCAAATCAAAAATTCTTGGTTGCATAAAGACTTGAAATTGTATAAAAACATGCCTGACTTCCTTGCATCCAATCCTCGTATATTCAAGGAATATCCAGCTCTCGTGAATAATGTGATGCGCGATGTATTCACTGTAAACGGTGATGGTGCTGTTCCGATGTTGAAAAAATTAATGGGTCGCGTTCGTGACGTTGGCCTTGTAACCTTGATTCGTGATGCAATGAAAGGGGTGCGTTCCCTATGAAATTAGAAGAGCGCTTGGGCGCCAATAAATATTATGTAGATGAAACGTCTCCTCATATCCTTGTGGATGGCGCTGGCTTCAGCCACGAAGAGAAAATGAAACTCGTAAACGGCTGCCCTGCTGGTCTATATACATTACAAGAAATGGCGATTTAGCCTTTGACTTCGCTGGTTGTTTAGAGTGCGGTACTTGCCGTGTTCTCTGTGGCGAAACTATCGTAAAAACTTGGAAATATCCGCGTAACGCTAAGGGCGTAGAATTTAGACAGGGGTGAGTGTATGGAGTTATTAGTATGTGTCAAACAGGTTCCAGATACATCTGAGATTAAACTGGATCCGGAAACGAATAATCTCATCCGCACAGGCTTGCCTAGTATTGTAAACCCTGACGATATGCATGCGTTAGAGGCGGCTTTGGCGGTAAAAGACGAACATGAAGGTAGCCGTGTAACAGTATTGGCGATGGGTCCTCCTCAAGCTGAGGATGCTCTTCGCGAATGTTTATCTCTCGGTGCTGATGATGCGGTACTTGTTACAGACCGCGCTTTCGGTGGCGCTGATACATTGGCTACAAGCTATACCATTGCATCTGCTATCCGTCATGTCCAAAAGACAATGAATCGTCAATTTGAAATCATTTTCTGTGGTAAACAGGCTATCGATGGCGATACTGCACAAGTAGGCCCTCAAATTGCAGAAGAACTCGGTATGGCGCAAGCAACGTATGCTTGTAAATTTGCTGTAGATACAGCGGCGCAAAAAGCAACTGTAACACGGGAGCACGAAAATGGTTACGAAATCGTAGAAGTGCCATTGCCAGTATTAGTAACGGCTACAGCTGAGCTTAATGAGCCACGTCAACCAGGTCTCTGGAGCTCTATTTATGCGAAACGTTATGAAATTTCCCATGTTACATTGCGTGATATGCCTAATATTGATGAAAGCCGTATCGGCCTTAACGGGTCCCCTACGCGCGTTCGTAAGGTATACCAACCACCTCTTCGCGGTAAAGTTGAAATGCTTCCAAATGTTGAAGAAGGTTCTAAAAAGGTTCTCGAATTGGCGTACAATATTAAGCCAGAAAAATTTGCTCATCTATTAGTTCCAAGCGATGCACCTGTTGCGGCTGAGGAACCTAATGATGAAGGTGTTGATGTTAAAGATCCTGCGCAACGGGCTGCTACTGTTGAAAGTGTGTCCGCCAGCGATTTTAAAGCGGTAGCTGCCGCTCAAGGTGATGAAGGTTCCAAAGGAGGTGACCGGTAATGGGTGTGACAAATTTTGATGATTATAAAGACGTCTTTGTCGTAGCCGATACCATCGATGATGTGGTGCATCCGGTTACTTATGAATTGATTGGCCAAGCTCGCCGTATCGCTAAGGAATTGGGCCAACTCGTTCAAGTTATGCTACTTGGGGAACATGTTCAATCCGAAGCAGAAGAACTCGTAGCACATGGTGCTGATATTGTTCACGTTTTTGAAAGCCCTCTTTTGAAATACTATACAACTGATGGCTACACAAAAGTATTAACTGACTTCTTCAAAGATCATAAGCCTAACGTAATTTTAATCGGCGCTACTAACAATGGTCGTGACTTGGCACCTCGTATGTCTGGTCGCATGCAAAACGGCGTAGTAGCAGACTGTACAATCTTGACTGTAGATACTGCAGAAGGCCTTGTAGAATGGACTCGTCCTGCCTTGGGCGGCAATATCTTGGCGGAAATCATTTCTCCAAACCATCGTCCACAAATGGGCTCTGTACGTCCTAACGTATTTAAAAGACCAGAGCGCATTGCAGATAGCTGGGGTCGTATTCAAGTAGAACAATTCGACCTTAAACCTGAAGATATTCGCATGAAGCGTCTTGACTTCATTCCATTCGGCAAAGATGGTTACAATATCCAAGAAGCAGATATCATCGTAGCTGGTGGTCGCGGCATGGGTTCTAAAGAAAACTTTGATAAACTTTACGAACTTGCTGAAGCTATTGGTGGCGTAGTAGGCGCTACACGTCCACTCGTTGAAAAAGGCTGGATTGAATTGCCATACCAAGTAGGCCAAACTGGTAAAACTGTAAGCCCTAAACTATACTTGGCATTCGGTATTTCCGGCGCTATCCAACACGTGAGCGGCATCTCCGGTGCTGACACAATCGTGGCTATTAACAACGATCCAAACGCAGAAATCTTCCAACACGCTAACTATGGCATCGTAGGGGACTGCATGGAAGTGTTAAATGATATGTTGGCGCATCTGAAATAAAAGCTAGCGTATTTGAGCTCTACTAATCAAATTAAATAAAACAATAGGGATACCTATCCTCAGCCTTCATGGGTACGCGTAGCGCCCAAGGCGGCTTCGAATAGGTATCCCTATTTATTTTCTAACTGTGGTAGAGCTCAAATATTTTTGTCTTACATACAGATGCGCCAGCATATCATTTTAGGAAATAGCAGAAGGCTCTAAAGCGAGCTAAGTCGCTTCCGGAACGGTAATCCTTTTTCATCTCTATACGATTTCCTTTCAGATGCGTCAATATGTCATTTGGAGGAGCGGGGAGCATCTATGTATACAATATTTCCGTCGATTATAGGGGGTAGGGTAGCGTTTTTTTATTTTCATAATGGTATAATTAACTTGATAGAATAAAACGGATTGATGATGAGGAGGCTTTTATGGCTCGTAATGTTTTTGTCACTGGTGCAACGTCTGGTATTGGTCTTTGTATTGCTGAGGCTTATGCCAAGCATGGCGATAATGTGTTGATTTCTGGTCGTCGTGCTGAGTTATTGGGCGAGGTACAGGCTCGTTTGTCTAAGGAATATGGCGTGCGTGTTGAGACTTTAGTTCTTGATGTGCGTAGTCGCGAGGATGTTGAAAGTAAGGTTCCTGCTGCTATTGAGGCTTTTGGTGGCATCGATGTGCTCGTAAATAATGCGGGTCTTGCACAAGGGCTTGATCCTTTCCAAGATAGTACTGTTGATGATGCGGTGACTATGATTGATACCAATGTGAAAGGCCTTTTATATGTAACAAAAGCGGTACTACCTTTTATGATCGATAAAAATGAAGGTCATATTGTAAATATGGGTTCTACTGCAGGCATTTATGCATATCCTAATGGTGCAGTATACTGCGCTACAAAGGCAGCGGTAAAGACATTAAGCGATGGCATTCGTATGGACACCATAGCTACAGATATTAAGGTTACTACCATTCAACCAGGCATCGTAGAAACTCCATTCAGCGAAGTACGATTCCACGGTGATGCGGAACGAGCTAAATCTGTGTACGCTGGCATTGAGGCTGTGCAACCAGAGGATGTAGCCGATGTAGTACTGTATGTAACTAATCAACCTAAACGCTTACAAATCTCTGATATAACCATCATGGCGAACCAACAAGCGGCAGGCTTTATGGTACATAAGAAATAACAGGCTAAGTACCTAGCTTATTAAAATGATATAGGTAGCATTTATTACTTGAAATCCTATATCATTTAGGATATACTTATTAAGCGTGTTTTAATAAATATAATTTTACAAAATATATTTTGTGGAGTATATTATTATGACCTCACTACTAAAGAAATCTTTTTTGATGGCGTTAGCTTGCGTCTGTATAGGTACTTATGGAGTTGTTAAGGCTCAAGATGCTATAGATGCACAAACTAAAGTTTCTGGCCCCCTAGAGATGTCTGTTGAAGCAGCTATTCCTGGCGTTGTTATGCCGAGTCCTGTACATGTGTTCACTACAGTTAAAGAAGCGGCGGAGTATATGAATATTACACCACAGATGCCAAAGTTGTTACCTGTAGGCTTTAATATTCAATCTGTTATAACTTTAGAGAAAGATATATTACAAGTTGTTTATGTCTACGAACCCGGTATAGATCCGTACGTAAATAAAGCCGGTGGTGCTCTTATTTTTTATCGTACCTCTACTACATTAAAAGGTGATATCAGCGATGACCATAAGATTCATAAGGTTATAGAAACTGAAAGTGTAGATGGTACAAAGGTTACTTTCAAAGGTGGTAAGAAAATGGTTTATCTTGCATCGTGGATGAAAGATGGACAAAATCACTCTTTAGAATTTCAGCGTCCCGTTACACGAGATGTGGCGAAGGCTATTATCCATAATATTGTTGAGGAAAAATCACATACAAAATAAATGTGTTTTTAATAATTTTTTTATTGACCGAAGGGAGATTATACTCATGGTTAAAAAATTTGTATTAATGGCAGTTGCATGTGCTTGTGTAGGTTCTTACACTGTTGCTGGTGCACAAGGTACTTTTGATGTAAAGCCAGATCCAGCTAAACCTGTAGTTGCAGAACAGGCAGCGCCAATGGTTGGTATGCCAAGCCCAATTCATGAATTCGCTACTATTAATGAAGCTGCTAAATACATGAATATTATGCCTCATCTACCTAAAGTATTACCTGTAGGCTATAATATTGAGTCTGTAAGCACAATCAATAAAGATGTTTTGCAAGTTGTGTATGTTTACCAAGCTGGTGAAGATACAACGCGGAACCAAGCGGCAGGCAAACGTATTGTGTATCGCGTAGGTACTACAAAAGGTGATATCAGTGGTAATCATAAGGATTATCGCGTTACAGCTACAGAAAAGGTAAACGGTACAAAGGTTACTTTCAAAGGTGGCGAAAAAATGGTATATCTCGCTGGTTGGACAAAAGATGGTCAAAACCATGCGATGTACTTTGAACGCCCTGTAAATCGCGACATGGCAAAAGCGATCATTGCTAATACTGTAGCACCTACAGCACATACAGCATATACAAAATAATATAACAGTCTAGCCTAGTGGGATAGGCATGCGAGCTGTGGTGAAGCACTCGCATGGACACTGTAAGGGTTATATAAGAAGCGGCTCCTCTCATGAGGGGCCGTTTTTGTTTTGGTATGCAAAACTTTCATAATGATAACGATTCTAAATACCTGTATGGGTATATCTATCTAAGCATTACATTGATAGAATATAAATATAGCTATTTTGTGATAAAGAAGGCAGGTGATGTATTGTATCGATTAATACTACAGCGTTTGGTGAGTATTGTAGGTATTTTATTGGTGGTTACTATCGGTACATTTGTATTGATAAAATTATCTCCTATCGACCCCGTGTCGATGAAGTTTAATCTTGTAGGGGCTACACCTGATCCAGTTGTAGTTGCACAGATACGAGAGCAGTTAGGACTCAATGATCCTTGGTGGCAGCAATACTTACGTTGGTTAGGTCAAATTGTACAAGGGGACTTTGGTGAGTCTATACTTTATGCAGTGCCTGTGGCCACGTTGTTGAAAGGGGCGCTACCAAATACATTGGGGCTCGTATCTTTAGCGCTTGTCATGGGGGTTGCAGTAACAATACCTCTTGGTATAGTATCTGCAAAATATCAGGATTCTTGGATCGATCATGGTATACGTCTAGTAACGTTCTTGGCCTTAGCTATTCCTGGGTTCTGGGTCGGTTTATTATTACTGTACTTATTCGGTGTTAAATTACAGCTAGTGTCGGTAACGAATACCAATGGCTTTTCTGCCTATGTATTGCCCGCGGTAACCCTTGCTTTATGGATATGTGGCCTCTATATTCGTCGATTGCGCAATGCTATTTTAGAAGTGTCGCGACAGCCCTTTGTACAGGGGGCGCGAGCATTAGGCTTGCCAGAATGGATGGTCTACACCCGTTACATATTCCCTCATGTGGGACTTATGTTGTTGCCCATGATGGGGGTAACCATGGGCGCTATGTTAGGTGGCTCTGCCGTTATTGAAACGGTATTCTCCATAAAAGGTATTGGTTACATGATGGTACAAGGCATTATGGCTCGCGATTATATATTGATGCAAGGTTATATCATCTGGATTACCTTGGTGTTCATCGTAATTAATATTATCATTGATGTATTGAGTGTTTGGCTGAATCCGAAGCGAAGAGCCGCCATAAAAGGAGGCTCTTATGAATAGACAAAAGCCCTATACTTTATACGTTATGTTGGTATTAGCAGCTCTATGGATCGCATTTTTCTTATGCGCTCCCTATATAGCACCATTTGATCCTGAAACGACGAGTATCGCGGACCGCTTACAAGACATTAGTAGTACCCATCTATTAGGTACTGACCAGCTCGGTCGTGATGTGTGGTCTCGTATTTTGTACGGTGGTAAAGCCTCTTTAGGGATTGCTTTCACCATCATTGGCATTAGTGGGGCCATCGGTATCGCTATTGGTGGGTTAGCAGGATTCTCTACACCTAGCATTGACCGTTGGTTATCTCGCTTGATTGATTTGGTACTAGGGTTTCCGAACATGGTGATTGCCATTGCTTTCATCGGTATTATGGGACCTAGCATAACGAATGTAATCATTTCCTTGTGCATTACGAAATGGGCGGAATATGCCCGTATCACTAGAGGCCTCGTACAGATTGAACGCCATGCGGAGTATATTACCTTTGCTCGTATGTCAGGTGCTTCAAATCTACGAATTCTGTGGCGCTATATTCTGCCGAATGTATTGCCACCGTTGGTGATTGTTATTATTCAACATCTAGGTGATGCCATCATTTTGGTAGCCAGTTTCTCGCTCATAGGCATCGGTGTGCAACCGCCGGATCCGGAGTGGGGCGCGATCTTGTTGAGCTCCCGAGATTTTCTACAAACGGCGCCGTGGCTGCTAATTTACCCGGGGCTCGCTATTTTTATTACTGTTGTTTTATTTAACTATATTGGTGATGCGTTGCGCGATGCCCTCGATGTATCTCGCTAACCGCGCTGTGTATAGATGTTTATGTTGAAAGCCTCTTTCACAGAGGCGATGTTCAAAAAGGAGAAGTTATGAAACGTTGGTTATTAGCATGTCTAACTATGCTGTGCATGGTAGCTCTCTTGGTAGGTTGCGGAAGTGATACTGCTAAACAAGGCAAACAAGGGAAGCATATGAATGTTGGTTTGTATTGGTTTGGTGAAACATTAGACCCAACTCACGAGTGGGATGCGTGGACATTGACGCGTATCGGCGCTGGTGAAACATTGGCAACGGTAACACCAGATATGAAATTTGCCCCTCAATTAGCAGACTCTTGGGAAAATGTGGACCCTACAACATGGAAATTCCACATCCGTGAAAATGTTAAATTCCACAATGGCACTCCAATGACGCCACAAAAGGTAAAAGAGTCCATCGAGTACACAATGAAACAAAGTGCTCGTTCTGCAAAAGCTGTTAAGATTGAATCTATCGCAGTAGATGGTCAAAACTTGATTATTAAAACAACAGAACCTAATGGTTCCTTGTTATCTAGCTTGACTGAACCAGCTTTCGTTATCATGGACACTGCAGATCTTAAAGATATAGCATCTAAACCAGTTCTTACAGGTCCTTACAAAATCACTTCTTTCAAAAAAGGTGAAACAATTGAACTTGCAGCCTTCGCAGATTACTGGGGCGGCAAACCAGGTCTTGATTCTGTAACTGTAAAAGACATCGAAGACAATAACAAACGCGCTATGGCGTTGCAATCTAAAGACGTAGACGTAATTCAAAAAGTGGACTCTGCTAACCGCAGCTTGTTCAAAGATGGTTTCAATATTCAAGACGTTGCTGGCGTTCGTGTGTTTATGTTGAAAGCAAACAACACAGAAGCATCTCCATTACATGATAAAGCTGTGCGTTCCGCTATTGCTCATATCATTAACTATGATTCTATGGCTAAAATCATTGGCAATGGCTCTACACCAGGGGCAGCACCATTCCCGCCATCTGCCAATTTAGGCTATGATGCGATTGCTAATAAACCGATGACAGATGTAGCAAAAGCTGACCAAATCTTGACTCAAGCTGGTTACGCTAAGAATGCAAACGGCATGTATGCAAAAGATGGCAAAGAATTAGCGATTACTATTGCTATTTGGGGTAAAGACACAAGCTTATACGAAGAAATTCAACAAGAATTGAAACAAGCGGGAATCAATGTAACACTAAAGAAAAACTACAAAGTCCCTGATGAAGTAGATACACTTGGTACAGATGGTTTTGATTTGGTAGAACGCAATGTAGTGACTATGTCTACAAACGATCCTTACTGGTTCCTCAGCTTATTCTACAAAACTGGTGCGAAATCAAACGTTGGTGGCTACTCTAACCCTCAAGTAGATGCGTTAATCGACCAATTGTCAGTAACATTTGATCAAAACGAACGCTCTACTATTGCAAAACAAGCGCAACAAATCTTAGTTGATGACGTAGCAGATATCTATTTGTTGTATCCAAGTGCAACGGTTGTATCTACTACAAAAGTTAAAAATGTACCAGTACATCCAATCGATTACTACTTATTAACAAAGGATTCTACTATTGAATAAATCTGATTGTATCGTATTTGATAAGGTTACAATTTCATATGGTGCGGAAGAGGCGGTGCGTAATGTATCCTTCTCCGTGCCCACTGGTGAGGTCTTTGCCATCGTTGGTGAAAGTGGCTCTGGTAAATCTACATTAGTTCGTGCCGCTTTTGGCATGTTGAAACAAGCTACCATTAGCGGCCAAGTTTTGCTAAACGGAACCGATGTTTCTACATTGAGTGATGGTGATTGGCGACAATTGCGGGGCACGAAGATTTCTATGATCTTTCAAAATCCCAGCGCCTATCTAAATCCAAATCGCACCGTAGAAAATCACTTTAAGGATTTGTTCTGTGCTCATGGTGAAAGCTATGAGGTCAGCCGCGTTATCGATATGTTGAAGTCTAGTTCATCTCAATGATGGTGAGCGGATTTTACAGTCCTATCCGTTTCAACTGAGCGGTGGCATGCAGCAGCGATTGGCAATAGCTTTAAGCCTCATCTTGAAGCCGAGCATCGTATTTGCCGATGAACCAACTAGTGCTCTGGATATGCTCGTGCAAGCCTCTGTACTAGACCTTTTAAAAGAGGTAACACAAGCCCTTGGTGCAACAGTGATTATCGTAACGCATAACATCAAGGCGGCGGCGCGCATTGCCAATAGTATTGGCGTTATGAATAAGGGACAGCTCGTTGAAGTAGGCTCCACCGAAGAGGTTATGGCATTCCCAAAAGATGAGTATACTCGTATTTTGTTAGATTCTGTAATGAAAGTGGTGTAGTATGATTCAACTCGAGAATATCTGTAAACAATATACAAACCACAATCATACGGTTCGTGCTGTTGATGATGTATCTTTTTCTGTAGCGGAGAATGAACGGGTAGGTATTGCTGGTGGTAGTGGTTCTGGTAAAAGTACATTGCTTAGGATGATTGCCATGCTAGAAAAACCTACATCTGGCACCTTGCGACTCTTTGGTGAGGATATCCATTCCATTCAAAATCATACAGAAATATATCGCTCTATGCAGATGATGTTCCAAAATCCCTTGGCGGTGATTCCACCGCGGATGAACTTAGAAGCATTTCTCTTAGAGCCGTATATCAACTATGGGCTTATGGATGTGGCGTCAGCAAAGGACGATATCCGTAAATGGATGCAACGAGTAGACTTGCCAGAAAATACGGTCTATAAATACCCTCACGAAGTCAGCGGTGGTCAGTTACAACGTGTCGTATTGGCACGGATCATGTTGATGAACCCCAAGCTAGTACTCTTTGACGAACCTACATCAGCCCTTGATGCGGTGAATCAAAAGCTGGTACTAGATTTATTACAAAAACTCCATTCGGAACAACCCTTCGGCTACGTATTCGTCAGCCATGACATCGGACTCTTACAAGCCGTAACAGACCGGATCATCGTTATGAAAGATGGGCAAATCGTAGAAACCATCGAATCAAAACGACTTAAAGAAGCGGTACACCCATATACAAAATCACTTGTGGAAGCAAGTTTATAAAGAAATGCCCCTGTTTCAAACAGGGGCATTTTTGTATGGAAAAGTGGTTATCTACAATGTGTAGATAACCACTCAAAAGGTAATATTCTGTTTATAGTATTATACAATTTCTGCTTTTAAATCGATAATATTTTTAGCTGCTACGCAACCAGGGCAGTCGCAGAATTCTGCGCCTTGAGCTTTGATTTCTTTAGCGTGTTGTAATAGGTTAGCTGCGCCTTCTGCGCCAAGGATTTGTGTAGCGAGTTCAGAGCCTGCAAAAGCCGATTGTTTCATCGATAAGTGCAATGTTTTGTTCTGCTACGGATACGAGTTGTTTTGTAAGTTCTTCTTGTTTAGGTGTACCTTCTGCATTAATCCAAGATTGAGCGAATTCCTTTACTGTTTCATTGCTTGTAGGTGCATCTAATAAAGCTTGTACGAGTTGTGTTAATTGTGTATGTGTCATGATGATCTCCTTGATATAACTAGTAAATATGAGTTTGAAAAGATGCACTTACTATCATATGAGCACCTGTTCCTTTTATTAATTTCATTATAGCACCTACAATAATTTTGAATAGTAGAATGATTTGCGATAGATACTATCAAATAGGATAGATTTGGGATGTTTACTGAGGGAACTTTTTGATATAATTTTATAATAAAAGCGGATTATCAATGATTGGTGCAACGTAGTTTTATTGAAGTTGTAAAAGATAGACTCAGGATAATATAAATAAATTAACGAGATGGGCAAAAGAGAATGTATATTGGCATTGAAAGGATAAAAGAGTATTTTTTAGCAGTGTGAGAAACTTATCCTGATTTTGCAATGAAGATTTATAACGAAAATTGCAATAACAAGTTGAACATTACCAGCTAAATAGTCCATCAGGTCGCACAAGAATAAATCCTGTCCAGTTCGGCCTCGAAGAGTTCATCCGGTGTTCGGTATCCGAGAAGCTTCCGTGGCAACCCATTACACCAGAGTTCGATCTGAGCTATCTGCTCATTGGAATAGCTGTCGATCCGTTTTCCTTTCGGAATAAACCTACGAATTAATCCGTTATGGCGCTCCACCGATCCTTTCTCGCAGGATGTGTAGGGATGGGCAAAATAGACCAGTGTTTTACTCAGAGTCTCTAAATCAGATAGTGTCGAAAACTCGGAACCGTTGTCTGTGGTGATTGTCTTAAAGACATCATCCCAGTGTTCTTCAAATTGAGAATGAACTGTTGATAGAGCATTCATGACGCTGTTCGGATTACGACCGGGGATGCGAATCATCCAGTACTCCCTGGTCTTTCGCTCAATCATGGTCAATAGGGCATCATCGTTATTATTTTTTGAGCCGATAACAAGATCTGCTTCCCAATGTCCAAACTCCTTACGGTCATTTACAGATGCTGGGCGTTCTTCAATGCTCCGACCGAGAATTCGCTTATTTTTATGAACCTGTGTTTTTTTAGGTGACCTGCGAAGTTTTTCCGGAAGATCGATGTTCTTGATTCCAAGAAGTCCGAGATCAATGTAACCATAAAGTGTTTTTGTACAGACAATCTGATCTCTGGTGAATAATTCATTTTTCAAGGCACGGCCTACACAAGCATCAAGTGACCATCCTTCTTCGAAGAACTTCTGCTCTACAAAAGAGATGAAGTTAGATTTCTCGAAAAAGTCATAGTGCCGGCAGCATGACTGGCGATTTCGCTCATAAGCATCTTGACCAGCAGTGGCTTTATAACGGAGGATATTTCCTTTGTATAGTGACACAGTTCCGCGCTTGATCTCATTTCGAACGGTGTTCGGTGCGCAGCCAATTTCCTTGGCAATCCTGTTAGGACTCCATCCATCTTTGAGTCGAGTCTGAATCAAAACACGGCACTCAAATGTAAGATGTTGTCCTTTTCTGTGCTCATTTGCGGTATAATGTAAGTGGTCCATAGGGATTTTCTCCTTGTGAATAAAGTTTAGTCACTTACATTCTACCAAAGGAAGAGAGCCGTATGGACTTTTTGTATTACTTGTTCAACTTGATTTTACAATTCATCATGAAGATTTATAATCAATATGAAGATAAAAGTAATTTGAATTTATGGAGGTAGTAATGAATAAGATCACTTGCATTTGTTTAGGTGTTAGAGACATGGAAAAATCAATAAAGTTTTATAGAGATGGTTTAGGATATAAGACTGACTGTAAAGAAAATAATCCGCCAGTAATATTTTTTGATACGGCAGGGACAAAATTTGAACTATTTCCTTTGGAACAATTAGCAAAAGATATTGATGAAAATAATCCACCAGCGGGAAATGGATTTGTCGGAATTACATTAGCTTACAATGTTGAACATAAAGAAGATGTTGATAATGTTATTGAATTAGTACGAAATGCTGGGGGAAAAATTGTAAAAGAACCACAAGATGTTTTTGGGGTGGTTATCATGCATATTTTGCTGATCCAGATGGATATTACTGGGAAGTTGCATGGGGTCCAAACTTTAAGTTTGATGAAAAGGGATTATTGAAATTTTAGTAGTTAATCTTGCTCAGGCGTGTCTTCGACATCAGCTTATTATAGACTTATAATCATGCTGTAACTAGTATTATATAGGCATTTGTTCTTTTAGTGATATAATTTACTTAACATATGTGGTTTGTTTGTAGGGAGTAAATTATGAAGAAGGTAATATGTGCATTAGCTGTACTAGCTTTCATAGGTTCTATCAATATCGCCTCCGCAGATGACATGATGCGGTTTCGTCTCAATGGCAATTCCATTTATGATCAGCCTTACGGTGATCGAAATGAGTTTCCTTGTCCAGATAGACTTGGAAGTTGCAGCATGACTGATAGCGATTATAGAAGTACTCGTAAAGGTCAATCGCTAGAGGTGTTTGATACTGTATATGAGGCTAATCAACATTTGAACTTTAAACCGCGGTTGCCAGGTGGAGTAGAGGGACTCCGCCCTGTACATGTATCCATTGTAGATCACGATGTACTACAAGTGGTGTATGCCTATCATGAGCTTTTAAAAGGAAAATACTTTGACCGTGTAGATGATATGCCAAAGTACATTAAATATCGTGTATCTACTTTATCTGGTAATATCGCAGGCGATTATAAGGATTACTTACCTCAGAAAACAGAGGTTGTAAATGATATAATTGTTACCTATCGAATGGTGGATGATTTTGTCTATCTAGCCTCTTGGGAATATGGGGAGCAGAACCATGTGTTCCTATTTGATGAGCCTATTTCTGTTGAGCGGGCTAGAGAAATGATTAAGAGCGTAGATTATTGAAAAAACATTTTGAATGTAGTATATTATAGATAGGCAATTGATAGTTGTGCAATTAACTACAAAATCCCCCGGAGCTGCAACTCCGAGGGATTTTTTACATTATTACGCTAATGCTAGAGCGTTGGGCTAGTTGCTAAATAAAAGGGCTAGGAAAGCGTCTAACCACTTGCAAATGTAGTAGGCGAGTACATTTACCATGACGGCTAGCCAAAATTGATAGTTGTTGTGCAATAACTACACCCCCTTTCTGTTGCCAGATTAGGGTTAGCAACACCTATAGTATAGCAAAATACTCTTTACACAACTAGCGATATACAGTCCTCTTTGGTGTGATTTATATTAAAAATAACGGAGCTTATATGAACGCAGATAACTATAAGATTTCAACGTTGCCATATATAGAAAATGCTAGCAATGAGATAATGGAAAAGTACAATATAAAAGCACAATATGAAACGGAACCGCCTCATGGAGATGCTATATATTCTATTTCTATAAAGGGGAAAGCATTGCCATTTTGGATTTATGGTAGGGACGTTACTTTTATAGGTAATAGTATGGTTATGGTCGAGTCTGTAAGATGCAAAACCTGGGACCCCATAGAAACCGTGATTATTGATTTAGAGAATGAAGCGTATGCTAGTTTAAAAGAATGGTATACAGATATTTGTTTGTTAATGGCCGAATAGAGTTAACTAATCAAGTGGTAAAAATGGATAATCGAATTCTAAATAATTTTGAGAATTTAGAGTGGATAAGCTTTTAAGATTGATTGCGTAGAGGGCACATTGACTATACTATAGTGAAGTGTTATTCTATATATGACAAGGGATGTCAATATGTGACATAGTCTCATATGAACGAAAAAATAGCAGGGCGGCCACCCTGCTATTTTTATTGTGCTAGTTACTAACGAGAATGTCTTATTCAATATATTCATTTTATTTTAATTGACATAACTCTATAGAATACAGTACAATACCCTTATATCTTAAAAACAAGCTATGAATGGGTATAAAGGTTTACAGATCCTGCTTTCAGAGAGTTGCCGGTTGGTGCGAGGCAATAGAGGTTGTACGCTGACACTCTCCCGTGAGCTTTGGTGGCGAATGCAGCAGTAGTCATCGACGGTGGTTCCGTTATACCCGCAACGAGTCCCAATTAGGGTGGTACCGTGTTATGAATATAACGCCCCTTTGAGCAACGACAGTTGTTCTGAGGGGCTTTTTTTATTGTAAAAGTCTAGTAAAATTACTGATTTGATGTATCTATGTTGGCTTCATCCGAAATAGCCTTGAAATCGGCGATTTTACTAAACTTTCACAATAGATAGATATAATACAGCGTTATGTTTTATTAGTACAGAAAAGGTGAAGATTATGGATCAAAATCGCGTATATTTCTTCGATACAACCCTTCGTGATGGGGAACAAACACCAGGTGTGTCTTTACAAACTCCTGAAAAAATTGAAATTGCGAAAGGCCTAGTACGCCTCGGCATCGATGTAATCGAGGCTGGTTTCCCAGCAGCATCCCCTGGAGATTTTGAAGCGGTACAAACGATTGCACGCGAAGTGAAAGGTGCAACAATTTGTGCGTTGGCACGTGCTAATGAAAAGGACGTACAAAAAGCGATTGATGCATTGAAAGATGCGGAACGTAGCCGTTTGCATGTATTCATTGCTATTTCTGAACTTCATATGGAATATAAATTAAAAATGACTCGCCAAGAGGTATTGGATAAGGTTAAATCCGTATTGGCATATGCAAAAGGTAAGGTTGATGAAATCGAGTTCTCCGGTGAAGATGCGGCACGCTCTGATTTAGATTTCGCATGCCAAGTATTTGGTGTTGCCATTGCTGGTGGTGCAACAATTATTAATGTACCAGACACAGTAGGTTATATGAACCCTAATGAGTTCGGTGATAAAATTCGTTACATCAAAGAACATACACCAGGTATTGAAAATGCAATTATCTCCGTTCACTGTCATGATGACTTAGGTCTTGCTAATGCAAATACGTTAGCTGCTATTAAAGCAGGTGCACGCCAAGTAGAAGGCACAATTAATGGCCTAGGCGAACGGGCTGGTAACGTAGCGATTGAAGAAGTTGTAATGGCTCTTAAAACACGCCATGATTACTTCGGCGACCTTCAAGTGAACATTGATACAAAACAATTTACGAAAGTTTCTAAACTTGTGAGTCGTTTGACAGGTGTCGTAGTTCCTCCAAATAAACCAATCGTTGGCTCTAACGCTTTTGCTCATGAGTCTGGTATTCACCAACATGGTATGATGAGCAATCCTGAAACATATGAAATCATGACTCCTGAGTCCGTAGGGGCTGAAAAAACAGACCTCGTATTGGGTAAACACTCTGGCCGTCATGCCTTTGCTGATCATTTGGCAAAACTTGGTTTCCAATCTTTCACAGAAGAGAAAATCAACGACCTCTTCGCTAAATTCAAAGAATTGGCAGACCGTAAAAAACAAGTATACGATGATGACATTATCGCTCTTGTAGTAGATAACTTACATCATAAAAAAGCATTCGAGCTTGTGGCTCAATACTACAAATTAGGTGAAAAAGGCTACGCATATGCTGACGTTCGCCTCATGACCCCAGAAGGGGAGAAAGCTGATGCTGCCGTAGGTGATGGTCCAGTAGACGCATCCCTTAAAGCAGTTGAACGTGTTGTTGGCTTGCCAATTAGCTTAAAAGACTACCAAATCCGTGCCATCACAGCCGGTAAAGATGCTCTTGGGGAAGCAACCCTTAAGGTAGAATACAACGGTCGCTTGTACCATGGTCGTGGTATTAGCACCGATATCGTTAAATCAAGTGTGAACGCATATATTAATGCAGTTAACTCAGTATTCCTAGCTATGGAGCTAGAACAACAGGAGGAAGAATAATATGGGTATGACCATTACTGAAAAGAATATGGCTCGCCACGCGGGTCTTGATGTTGTTAAACCGGGCCAAATCATCGAATGTCATTTGGACGCTGTTTTGATGAACGACATCACATTCCCACCAGCGCGTAAAGAGTTCTTAAAAATCGGCAAACCTGTATTTGACCGTCATAAAATCTACTTGGTGCCTGACCATTTCACACCAAACAAAGATATTCAATCCGCTACACAAGCGAAAGTCATGCGCGATTTCGTACGCGAACATGGCATCACAAACTACTTTGAAGTTGGTAGAATGGGTATCGAGCACGTTATTTTGCCAGAAAAAGGCCTTATCGGTCCTGGGGAAATGATGATCGGTGCTGACTCCCACACTTGTACATATGGTGCGGTAAATGCATTCTCCACAGGCGTAGGCTCTACTGATGCGGGTGTAGCTATGGCAGAAGGTAAAACTTGGTTCAAAGTGCCTGAAACAATTAAGGTTGAACTTATCGGTAAACCTAACAAATGGGTAACTGGTAAAGACGTAATCCTTGATTTAATCGGTAAAATCGGCGTAGACGGCGCTCGTTACATGGCCCTTGAATTCGCTGGTGAAGGCGTACAACACATGACTATGGCTGACCGTCTTACAATCTGTAACATGGCTATCGAAGCGGGCGGTAAATGTGGCGTATTCCCTTACGATGCAGTTACTGAAGAATACATTAAAGGCCGCGTAAACCGTCCTGTAGAACCAATTAATCCAGACCCTGATGCAGTATATGCTCAAACTGTGACTATCGATTTGTCCAAATTGCAACCAGTTGTAGCATTCCCTCATTTGCCATCCAACACACATTACATCAACGAAATCGACAAAGATATTAAATCGACCAAGTTATCATCGGTTCCTGTACAAATGGCCGTTACGAAGACTTGGTGGCAGCTGCGGAAATCTTCAAAGGTCGCAAAGTAGCTCCATTCGTTCGTTGTATCGTAATTCCTGGTTCCCAAGATGTATACGATCAAGCTATGAAAGATGGTTTATTGGACATCTTCATTCACGCTGACTGCGCAGTATCCACGCCAACATGTGGCCCTTGCCTAGGTGGTTACATGGGTATCATGGCTGAAGGGGAACGCACCGTTTCCACAACAAACCGTAACTTCCGTGGTCGTATGGGTCACGTTGATTCTGAAGTATATTTGGCAAGCCCTTACGTGGCGGCAGCAAGTGCTGTATTAGGCCGCATTGCAGGCCCTGAGGAGGTTTAATATGGATTTTGAAAGCAAAAAAATCTGGCGCTACGGCGACGATGTAGATACAGACGTAATCATTCCGGCTCGTTACTTGGCGATTGCTGACTGGAACGAATTGGCTGAACATGCGATGGAGGACATTGATACTACATTCGCGCCAAATGTGAAAGCTGGCGAAATCATGGTAGCTGGCAAAAACTTTGGGTGTGGTTCCTCCCGTGAACACGCACCAGGCGTTATCAAAGCGAAAGGCGTGCCTGTTATCGTAGCACACTCCTTTGCACGTATCTTCTTCCGTAATGCTATCAACATCGGTTTACCAGTAGTTGAAATCGGTGAACAAGTCGATCGTATCGACGCTGGTGATACAATCGGCGTAGACTTGTCTAAAGGTATCGTGTATAACTTGACTAAGAACGAACAATACCAAGGGACTGAGTTGCCACAATTCATTCAAGATATTGCGGCAGCTGGTGGTCTTGTAAACTTTGCGAAAAATCGCAAGTAGACTTTAATACGAGGCTCGGTGATGCGCATGCCGCTCCAGCTAGCCCTAACGGTCTGCAGCGTAAGCTCGAGCTACTCAAAGTCGCATATGCGCAGCTCTCGCTCTCCGTATTTATGCTTTTACGGTTTTCTTCAGCAAAAGTGCACTAGAGCGAGAATATGTTGAATGAGTTTGTGGCAATCTTTTACTATATATTGGAGAGGTAAGATGAGCGAAAAGAATATCGTATTGATTCCTGGTGATGGTATCGGTACTGAGATTATTGCTGCAGCGAAGGCTGTGTGTGATGTGGCTTTTGAGAAAGCTAATATAAAGGTTAATTGGATTGATAAAAAAGCGGGCGGTGCGTCTATTGATGCATATGGTGTGCCTTTGACTGAGGATACAATCGAGGCTTGTAAAGCAGCTGATGCTGTATTGCTTGGTGCTGTAGGCGGTCCTAAATGGGATAATGTGGATCCTTCTATCCGTCCTGAGAAAGCAATCCTCGGTCTTCGTAAGGAGCTTGGTTTGTTCTGTAACTTGCGTCCTGTAAAAATCTATCCATCCTTGCAAGAGTATTCCCCTCTTAAAAAGGAACTCGTACAAGATGTAGATTTCGTTATCGTTCGTGAGTTGACTGGCGGTATTTACTTCGGTGAACGCGAAGAGGCACAAGGTGAAGGCGCTAACGAGTTTGCTTGGGATAAAGAAACTTACAGCCGTTACGAAGTAGAGCGCATCATGGATATTGCTATGGAAACAGCTCGCAAACGTAACAAAAAGGTTGTATCCGTAGATAAAGCAAATGTATTGGCTTCTTCTCGTTTGTGGCGTAAAATTGCACAAGAGAAAGCGGCAGCTAATCCAGATATCGCAACAGATTACTTCTACGTAGATAATACAGCGATGCAACTCGTTGTGAATCCTGCACAGTTCGACGTTATCGTTACAACAAACTTGTTCGGCGATATCTTGTCTGACGAAGGCGCTGTTATCTCTGGTTCTATCGGGCTTTTACCATCTGCATCCATGGGTACTGGCACAGCATTGTACGAGCCAATCCACGGTTCCGCACCAGATATTATGGGCCAAAACTTGGCGAACCCATTGGGTACAATCTTGTCTGCAGCTATGATGTGCCGTCATTCCCTTGATTTACCTCAAGTGGCTGATGCAATTGAAAAAGCTGTTGAACAAGTGCTCGTTGATGGGTACCGCACAGGCGATATCTACCGTGAAGGGTTAAAACGCGTAGGTACCACAGAAATGGCGCAAGCTGTTATTGAACGTCTATAATCGTAGGGAACAAGGTTTTGAAAGCTCATCAAGTGAGCTAAATCATTTCAAAATCTTATCATATACATTATAATGCAGAAATATTATATAGGTTATTATATAAGAGAGGGCTAGTCCATCTCTTTTTTGTAGGAGGAGTTATGTTATCTTATTTTTTACTTGCCTTATCTATAGGGCTTGAGCTGTTTGCTACGACCATGTTGAAAGCCTCTGACGGCTTTTACGCGACCGTTACAGACCGTTGCTTGTGTGCTTGGCTATGTAGGGATCTTTCTATACATTGACGCATGTACTGAAATATATTCCACTCAGTGTTACCTATGCTACCTGGTCTGGCGTAGGCCTCGTGGTAACAGCACTCATTTCGGTCTTATATCATAATTATCATAATCATATTGTTAGATGAGAGAAGAGCTAGATAATGGAGAGGCTTTTGACTAGAATTCTTCCATGTATCGAAATTTAACTATTACTGCGTTTGTTGATGGCATTAGCCATTATGATTCCTATTATGATGCCCGTTGAAAGTTGTCATTCGCCGGCTTCGTATACACTGGCGAGTCACGTGCCTATATTTTCTGGCGATGTTCTTGTCCCGTAAGATGACGGCTTGTGTTGTAATAGGTTCTACACTAGGTTTCTTCGTAGCAGGGTTCCCTATTGTTATCGTTATGCGCGCTGCCTCTCATATTATCTTTGCTTTGATGGGGCGCTTACTATATTAAACATCACCCCAGCGTACTAACAGGGAGCGTCTATCCTTTCGGTGTGTTCAACCTTGTTTGTGCTATCATTCACGCCATTGGCGAAGTGCTCGCATGTCTCTTGTTCTATACTACAACTACGAGTGCCAAATATTGATCTTATCTACGTCGTATTTGTTCTTGTTGGCTGCTGGTACCATCATTCATAGTTTAGTTGATGGATATATTTGCGTTATATATCTATAAAAGCTATTCCAGGATTGTCTCAACCAGATGATAAATAATCAGGCGTTATTCTGAATTATCTACAGAAGCATAAGAATCCGCATTTAAACTGCATATAGTCGTATACTAAATCATGCGGGTATCAATATATGCTAATGTATAGTATTTGAATACCTATGAGTGGTTTTTATATTAATTCTAAATCTGTATCTGCAGATACGGACTAGTTCTTCTGAATTCGATATAATAGAAACTATAGTTAATGACCGATTCGTGTTATGTCATTTGATGTAACATTTGGGCCATAGATTTGGTTGTACTGGTGAAAGTTCCACATATTCCTTGGTTCTAAAAACATATTAGGAGTGAGGTAAGTACCTATACTTTCACAGAAAAACGGAGGTTATTATGAGAAAGCACATTAAAAAAATAACGTATCTTGGGTGGGGAAAAATCGACTGGGAATTGAATGAGTTCCATGGTTCTGATTACAGCATTAACAATGGTTCCAGCCAAAATGCGTACTTGATTGAAGAGGAGAAAACAGTCCTCATCGATACGGTGTGGAAACCTCATTCCTCAGAGTTTATCGATAATTTGGAAGCTGAAATCGATTTAAATAAGATTGATTTCATCGTATGTAACCACGGCGAAGTGGATCACAGCGGTTCCTTGCCTGCATTGATGGAAAAAATTCCTAATACTCCAATTTATTGTACGGAAAATGCCGTTAAGTCCTTGGTGGGGCAATATCATCATTCGGAATGGAATTTTAAAGTTGTTAAAACAGGTGATTCTGTAGATATCGGCAATGGTAAATCCTTAGTATTCGTAGAAATGCGCATGCTTCATTGGCCTGATTCCATGGCAACCTATATGACTGGCGACAATATTTTGTTCTCTAACGATGCGTTCGGTCAACATTACGCAGTAGAAGAATTGTGGGCAGATAAGGCTGATCAATGTCGTTTATGGGCAGAGGCGATGAAATATTATGCTAATATTTTGAATCCATTCTCTCCATTGGTAAAAGCTAAAATTGAGGAAATTCAAAAACTCAACTTGCCAATCGATATCATCGCTACCAGCCACGGTGCTATTTGGCGTGAAAACCCAATGCAAATCGTTGAAAAATACTACGAATGGTCTCAAGCGTACCAAGAAGACCAAATCACAGTGGTGTACGATACAATGTGGGATGGCACAAAGAAATTAGCTCATAAGATCGCTGAAGAAATTTCTAAGCAAGCTCCAGATACGCGCGTTAAAATCTACAACATTAGTAAAACCAATAAAAATGACATCATGACAGAAGTATTTAAGTCCAAAGCGATCGCAGTAGGCTCTCCAACAACAGGGAATAGCGTACTGTCCAGTGTAGCTGGTTGGCTTGACTTCTTGCGGGAGTTAAAGTTTAAAAATAAAAAGGCCGCTGTATTTGGTACTTATGGTTGGTCTGGTGAATCTACGAAAGTCCTTCGTGAAGAGTTAACTAAATATGGTTTTGCTGTAGTAGAACCAGAAATTAAATGTAACTGGAATCCAGACGTTTCTGATCTTAATAAGGCGGAAGAACTAGTAAGTGCATTATTAGCATAATTTAATATAAAAATTTGAGTAAGCCTCTTGTTTTCTTTTAGAAAAAGCTAGGAGGCTTACTTTTTATTTTAGCTGTGTATACATAAAACATTGGATATTCAAAGGAGGAAATTGTAGACTTTATTCCTTTAAAGCTTTAGCTGTGATATGTATATATGTTGATGTGTGTAGTTGTATAGTGATTAAATATAAAATATAAAATAAGTATAAAAATGAAAAGAATGAAGATTAAATATGCATAAAAGGTAACTTTTCACTAATAGTTCATGAATACAGAGTGAATAAGGGATTACTGAGGGGTTTTGTATTATATTCTAAATACTTATAGAATGATTAATTATTTATAAGTTATACGATTTATTATATGAGAAATACTTACATTATTGTGATTTTTTTCACTCATAAGATAAAATAATGAATGTAAGGTATATGCGTTAGAAAAGGCTAGTAATAAAAGCTATTTTTTTGGGATATATGAAGACTTATTAATGAACTTTATGAATGAAAAAGGGGTTGTGTATATCGTAAAAACTTTGATATGCTATGCGGGTAATAAACAATATAAATTTTTCTTAAACTGAAATGGACGTATTTATTTGAGAGATTAATTAGAAATATTTCCTGATCAGCCCTGAGGAGAGAGGCGGAACACTTAGAGAGGTTGAAAAAAATTGTATTGTATTGTAATTTGGTTAAGTTTTTTTAATTTAGTGAGGGTGTAAGATGAGAGAAATGAAACATTCTAAAAAAATTAGCATTTGCTGTATTAGTAGCTATCGCTGCTGTGGGTGCGACTGTTGCTCCAGTAAATGCAGAGTCAGGTCAGTTTATGGTGACAACAACACTGCTAGACGGTTATAATGCGATTGCAGTTGGTACAGGTAATACTGTAAACGAATCTACTTCTAACTTCCGCGATCGTGACTATGAAAATGAACCTGATAGTGCAACGTTGAAACCAGGCAACTGGAAAAGCAACTCTGCATGCATTCGGTTCCAACAACACTGCCTCTGGTAGCTCTGCATTAGCTGTAGGTCATAATTCTAAAAGCTGAAATGAGCGAATCTATCGCTGTTGGTCATAGTGCTGACGCTGCTCGTACTTGGTCCACAGCTATTGGTACTCGTGCAAACGCATCTGAAGTTCGTGCACAAGCAATCGGTTTCGAAACAATCGCATCTGGTTACAAATCTAATGCTATTGGCGCTTCTGCTCATGCAACTGGAGCACACAGTGTAGCTCTTAGCTCCTCCGCTGTTGCATCTGGCGACCATTCTCAAGCATATGGTGCTGGTGCACAAAGCAACTGGCCTCCGTGCTAATACATTAGGTGCAGATTCTCTTGCTTCCGGTGACTACTCCGTAGCTATTGGCGATCATGCAAGTGCAACACACTTGAACTCTATCGCGTTGGGTCAAAAATCCACTACAAGCGAAGCTACAGCTCAAACTAGCGCTACAATTGCGGGCCATACATTCGGTGGTTTTTCTGGTGTAGGTTCTGCAGCTAATGGTTCTGTATCCGTAGGTAAAGCTGGTGCTGAACGTCAACTTAAAAAAATGTTGCAGCTGGTGAAATCTCCGCTACTTCTACAGACGCTGTAAATGGTAGCCAATTGTACTCCGTAGCAAATGAATTGCAAACTCAAATTAACAAAGGTGTACCTTCTAACGTAACCAACCAAATTACAAATATTAATAATCGTGTAGGCGCTGTTGAAAAACGCGTTAATAAAGTAGGTGCAGGTTCCGCTGCATTGGCTGCATTGCATCCATTGGACTTCAACCCAGATGACAAATGGACAATCGCTGCTGGTTATGGTCACTACCATAATGCAAACTCCGCTGCATTAGGTGCGTTCTACCGTCCTAACGAAGACACTATGTTCTCCGTTGGTGGTACTGTAGGTACTGGTGAAACTCAATTGAACGCAGGCGTATCCCTTCGTCTTGGTAAACGTTCTCCTGAGTCTCGTTCCCGCGTAGCTATGGGTCGTGAAATTGCTGAATTGAACGCACGTCTTCAAGATATGGAAAACAAATATAACAACTTGTTACAAATCTTGAACCCACTTGCTATCGATCCTAGCAAAACTGCTGAATTCCCAGATGTTCCTCAAAAATCACTGGGCTTACCAATACATTAGCCAATTGGCTGGTAATGGTATTCTTGTTGGCTACCCTGATGGCACATTCAAAGGCGATGCAAAAAATGACTCGCTACGAATTCGCAACTATGTTGTACCGTGCACTTCAAAAATGGTGCTCCTATCGACGAAAAACATGAAACGTGCGATGAATGAATTCGGTCCCTGAATTACAAAAACATTCGTCTTAACCACTTCCGCATCGATCGTATCTCTGGTGGTGACAACGATCGTCACAAAACTGAACGTGTTCGCGTTAACAACGAACCTGAAAATCAACGTGACGTATACGGCTCCCGTATTTACAAATAATACGACAACTTCCTTCGAGCTTGTGAAAAGCTCAAAAACAGGATGTATCTTCGTGATACATCCTGTTTTTGTGCTAAAAATAGAAAGTATTAATGATAGAGTATAACATATGGAGGGTTTTATCTTTTATGCACTTGACGTCAATTGATTTCTCTTAACCGTTAAAACTGCGATTATTACTATATTTAATAGTAAAAATTCTATATTAGGCATTAACATTCTATATAATATTTATGTAAAAAAATATTGCAAGTTGATACGCATAGGTGTATAATTACGTTCATAAATCAAATAAATATACATAGTTTGTGAATAAAAAAATATAGAATGAGGAGAAAGACCATGAAAGAATTTAGACAACTAACAGTAGCAGATACAGCAGAATATCATAAGGTGTTAATCGATGGCTATGCAGCGATTAAAGACTATCCAATCACCTTTCGATGCTATCGATTTTACAGAAGAAGAATCTAAGGAGTGGATTGAAAAATTATCCTGTATATGGGTTGTATATCGATGGAGAAATTAGTGAGCTCCATTACGTTTTGCATGCCTTGGGTGAAAATATTCTACACCGGATAAATATCCACATATTGCACACTTCGTAACAGCGCCAGCTTTCAAAGGAAAAGGGCTATGCACGGGAAACCTTTGGGCTATGCAGAAGAGCTTTTAAAGGAACAGTTTTAAAAACACATACAGTAACCTTGGGGACTGCCAAAGGAGCATCCGTGGTTACCTAAAATGTATGAATCCTTTGGCTTTTAAAGCATATGATAAAGTTCATTTTTAGAGGTAAACAACATACTACAATTTTGTTCAAAAAAAGAGTTGAGTTAAATAGTAAATCGCCTTGTAATATATGTTTTAGTAGTTTCTTTGGTTTGTAGCAATCTATTAAAAATACATTACAAGGCGATTTATTGTGTGATATTATTACTATTTGATATATAATATATTCATATATAATATACATAATATATATACTGTGCCTTTGCAGTTATATACGATTATGGGTAGTTTGTAGAAAGGATGTGTCCATATGATTATTTTATCGGGCATTTTAGTGATGGTCATCGGTTTGATGCTACGCTTTAATGCATTGTTAGTAGTTATTGCAGCAGGCTTTGTGACAGGACTTTCGGCAGGGCTGAGCATAAACGAGATCGTTGGTGCTATTGGGGAGGCTTTCGTAAAAAACCGTTATATGTCACTATTTGCCTTGGTACTTCCTGTAATTGGTATTATGGAACGCCACGGTTTACGTGAACGGGCAGAAATATTGATCGGTAAGATTCAAGCCGCAACAGCTGGTCGTATTTTCATGATATATCTATTTGTTCGACAAGTAACAGTATCTCTGGGTATTAGTATGTCGGGTCTTGTAGCTATGGTTCGTCCTTTGATTTCTCCTATGAGTGAAGCTGCGGTAGCGCAAGGTCGCCCTATATCTCAATCTACACTCGATAAGATTCGTGGTGTAGCGGCATCTACAGATAATATTGGTAACTTTTTTGGTCAAAATTTGTTCCTTGCAGCGGGTGGTCTTTTATTGATTAAAGGTGTTATGGAGCAGCTCGGCTATAATGTTGAGCTTACAGATATGGTGCTATATGGAGTTCCTACAGCAATATGTGCCTATATAGTGAGTGTTATTCGATTCTTTATTTTTGATAAAACAATTCAAGCTAGTGTGGCTCAAGACGAGGCGGATATGAAAGCTGGCAAACTTGTGCCAAATGAGCTTAATATCCTCGTTACACCAGAAGAATTAGCGAAAGGGGGCAAATAATATGTTAGAAGTATTATATAAAATGCAGCCCTTAGACTTTGTATATCTTTTAGTAGGTATTATCTTAGTTATTTTTTCCATACAATCTTTTGTCGATAAGGACCATAATCATCGTATTGGTACGGGTCTGTTCTGGCTATTATATGGTATTTCCTTTATCTTTGGCTCTTATATGTCTAAAGAAATCAATGGTTGGCTCGTAATTGCTATGGCGGCAATTGTGTTATTTAAACAACTTGGCAAAGGGAATTATTTTGAATCTGCTATAGATTTCAAAAAAATGGAAGCCTTGCGTATTGGTAATGTGATTTTTATTCCGGCATTGCTCGTTGGTATTATTACGTTCATCATCGGGTTCTTCACGAAACTGGGTGCCCTTGTAGGCCTTGCCATTGCTTCTATTATTGCCCTATGTGTAGCCTTATATATTACGAAAGCTAAGGTCGGTCAAAGTTTCCATGAAGGTCGTCGTCTTCTCGATGCTATCGGTTGGACTGCTATCTTGTCTCAATTATTAGCAGCCCTTGGGTATCTATTTAACCTTGCAGGGGTAGGCAAGTTGATCTCAAGTATGGTAGCTAGCATAGTTCCTGCAGATAACGTATTTCTCATCGTTGTAGCATATTGTATTGGAATGGCTTTCTTCACAATGATTATGGGGAATGCCTTTGCAGCCTTTCGCTATGATTACTAGTGCTATTGGCGTACCGATGCTTGTTGCAGGTCATGGTGCTAATCCAGCGGTGATTGGTCCTATTGCAATGCTTGCTGGTTATTGTGGTACCTTGATGACGCCAATGGCAGCAAATTTCAATATTGTTCCTGTGGCGCTTCTTGAAATGAAGGATACCTACGGTGTTATTAAGGCTCAAATTCCTGTAGCTATCGTAATGCTTACATTGAATATTCTGTTAATGTACTATTTCCTTTAATCTATTTTATGTATAATATCTTTTGATATTGTTATGAGGTACTATGATGAAAACGATTTTGATTACCGGTTTTGATCCTTTCGGTGGTGAAAGTATCAATCCTGCGTGGGAAGCTGTTAAAACGATGGAGGGTTACACAGACGGGGACTACAAAGTGGTGACTCAAATGGTGCCAACTGTGCGGTATACATCTGTTAAAAACTGCGATAGAAGCAGCCGATACATGCAACCCTGATTTTATTCTTTGTGTAGGCCAAGCTGGCGGTCGCCCAGATATTACGATTGAACGGGTAGCCATAAATTGCGATGATTTCCGCATTCCAGACAATGGTGGCAACCAACCTACGGATGAACCTGTTGTAGCGGATGGCCCAAGTGCTTACTTTGCTACACTTCCTATTAAGGATATGGTGAATGCATTGCACCAAGCGGGTATTCCTGCGAGAGTATCTAACACGGCAGGTACCTTCGTATGTAATCATATTATGTACGGTGTGCTACATTATGCAGCTCAAAAAGGCAATGTTAAGGCGGGCTTCATGCATATTCCGTACTTGCCATCCCAAGTGGTGAACAAGCCAGATCAACCGAGCATGGCTGTTGAGACCGTACGCGCTACGCTAGAAACTATCGTTCATGTATTAGCTCATGGTGAAAGCTACGAAGCACAAAACATAACATACACGACGCCACACGAATAAGATGTGTTGTAGTATGTTATATACTAGAGAGACTGTCAAATGACAGTCTCTTTTACTATGTATGCAATTATTATTGTTGTAGTATATGGGGATGAGTAAAAATTAATAATTTTTTTCCAATATATCAAAGGAAAGTCCAAAAATTGATATCTTTTACCGCCTCTAAATCTGAATATTCATTGTCAGTTATATTGTAGAATAATGAATTGCCGTGATTAAAGAGCGGGATAGCCCCAAAATACGGTTGCGCTTTCGTTATCGATGAGAACGCCCAGATTATCTAAGTTTATTCGCTTCTAGATTGGATGTTATAATAAATACTATACAGTTGTTTATGGAGAATTATGATAATGTATAGAATTGTAAATGAACCAAATTTAACCATTGCTTTTGATATGGATACGGAGTTATCTCAATTTGGTGTGTTTGGCGTATATATTAAACAGGGCTACAATATCTGTGCTGGGTACATTGACCCTAGTGACTGGTCTGGTATTCATAGGGGATACAAAGAATTAGTTGAGCTATATGAGAATTGCAAAGGGACAGCCACCTTTACTTATGTATTAACTGGAGAAGGGGATACGCTAAAATTCTCGTTAGATCAAAAGGGTGCTCTAACGATGGAGATTAACATCTGTACCATTTATAATTACAAATGTCATATGATTATTGAAAGTTTAGATCAAACGTATTTGCCGAGGTTTATTGAGTTCTTTAAAGTGTTTTTAGAGAAAGAGCCGAAATAAAAAGAGTCGCGTCTTTAAGATGCGACTCTTTTTCTGTACCCAGTTTCTATATACAATTATTTTTTAACAACTTTAAGATCTACAGGGATTTTAGCTTCTACAGCTCCGCCTTTGATAACTTTTTGAGCTGTATCGATAGCAATTTTACCCATTTGGTCTGGTTGTTGAGCAATTGTTGCAGCCAATGTGCCGTCTTTAACGGCTTTGTCTGCGTCAGCAGTACCGTCGAAGCCTACGATGAAGATTGTTTTGCCTGCGGATTTAGCTGCTTGGATAGCGCCCAATGCCATTTCGTCGTTATGAGCGAAGATAGCTTGTACGTCTGGATTAGCTTGCAAGATATTTGTTGCTACGTTCAAACCTTTTGTACGGTCGAAGTCAGCACTTTGTTTTGCTACTACTGTTAAGTCTTTGTCAGCTACGTTGTGGAAACCTTGGCCGCGTTCACGTGTAGCGGAAGCGCCAGGGATACCTTCGATTTCAGCTACTTTTGCAGCTTTGCCTACTTTATCAACAATCAGTTGAGCTGCCATTTCGCCGCCTTTTACGTTATCGGAAGCGATGTGAGCTACTACTTTGCCTTTATCAGCAGAACGGTCAACAGTGATTACAGGAATGTTTTTAGCATTTGCTGCTTCTACAGAAGTAGAGATAGCTGCAGAGTCTACAGGATTAATGATCAATACGGAAACGCCGCTTTCAAGCAAGTCAGAAATATCATTTGCTTGTTTTGCAGGGTCGTTTTGAGCATCAACGATTTTAACTTTAAGGCCAAGAGTTTTAGCTTGAGCCTCAACGCCTTCCTTCATAGTTACGAAGAATGGGTTGTTCAATGTGGAAACAGAGAAGCCGATAGTGCCGGATTTTTTGTCGCCGCCGTTATCAGCACTTTTACCACAGCCTGCTACAAGTCCGATGACCATAACGGCCATCGCCAACAGTAACAATAGTTTTTTCATAGGAACCTCCTAGGCTTTCTTACGGTCTGCAAGAACAGCCAGTAAAATAACAATACCTTTTACAACTTGTTGATAGAAACTGGAAACGTCGAGAATATTTAACCCGTTGTTGAGGGTACCGATAATTAGGGCACCAATTAATGTGCCAACGATATGACCACGACCACCAGCAAGGCTTGTACCGCCAAGAACTACCGCTGCGATAGCGTCAAGTTCGTAGCCTGCACCTGCTGTAGGTTGTGCAGAGTTAAGACGAGAAGTGATGATTGCACCAGCGATACCACAGAGCATACCAGTCAAGGCATACACGAAGATTTTAACGCGGTCAATCTTGATACCAGCAATGTAACTAACCTTTTCGCTACCACCTACGGCGTATGTTTTACGGCCTAAGGATGTGCGGCTCAATACGAACCAGAGGGCGATGAAAGCTAGGAACATTGTGATAGCTGGAACTGGAAGGCCTGCAATATCCCCTTGGCCAAAGCCGTGGAATAGAGGATCTTGTGTAAGGCCGGAGATTGGGATTACCGTCTGTGAATACTAGCGTCGCACCACGGTAGATTGTCATGGTCGCCAAGGTAGCGATAAATGGAGCTACGCGGCCATAGGTAATAACGAGACCGTTAATACCGCCCAATACAAGACCTGCACCGGCTGCTAATACGATAGCCAATACAGGGTCAGTACCGGTTACGATGAGGTTAGCCATCACCGCACTAGAGAGGGCAAGGATGGAACCAACGGATAAGTCGATACCGCCCGTTAAGATGACGAACGTCATACCAAAGGCGATGATCGCATTGATGGATACTTGGCGTAATAAGTTACGCAAGTTAGAGAATTCAAAGGAAACTGTCGTTCATGACAGAGATAATGATAAATAATAGGATGAGGCCGATAAGGGGCCTAATTTTTTTACATATTGTAGCGCTTTGCTGTCCATTATTGTCCTCCTGTGGCTAATGTCATAATCGATTCCGGTGTTGCATCGCAGCGGTCCAAGACACCTGCTACGCGACCTTCATGAATGACCATAACGCGGTCGCTCATGCCTAGCACTTCAGGTAACTCAGAGGACACCATGATAATGGACACACCATCGTTCGTTAATTCGTTCATTAAATCATAAATATCACGTTTCGCGCCGATATCGATACCTCGCGTCGGCTCGTCCATGATGATAATGGATGGCTTTTTACCAACCCATTTAGCGATAACCACCTTTTGTTGGTTACCACCGGATAGGGAGGACGCCGGTTCGTGAATAGATTGTGTTTTAACGCCTAGCTTTTTAGACAATTCGTCAGCAAAGGAATTGAGCTTGCTCTTATCCAATACATGAGAAGGACAAATTTCACCAAGATTCGGCAATGTAATATTGGAACCAATGGAGAAATCGAGGATTAAGCCTTCGCTCTTTCTATTTTCTGTGATGAAAGCAATGCCAGCTTTGATGGCATCTTCAGGTTTTTTACAGTTGAGAACGGATCCGTTAACTGTTACGGTACCGCCATTGTGTTTATCTACACCAAAGATGGCGCGCATGATTTCTGTACGGCCCGCGCCCATGAGACCTGCTACGCCGAGGATTTCGCCTTTGCGCAAGGAGAAGGAAATGTCGTTGTCGAAACCTTCTGGTTTGAGGTTATCGACGCTCATCACAACTTCGCCTGGTGTTGTAGTGCGAGCTGGGTAGAACTCGTCGATAGAACGACCTACCATGTGGCGCACCACTTCGTCTACAGAAATCTCAGCCGTTGGTTTTGTAATGATGGTGTGACCATCACGCATAACCGTTATAGTATCGCATTCGCTAAATACCTCTTCCATACGGTGAGAGATATATACGATAGCCACGCCGCGGGCTTTCATTTTGCGCATCATTTTAAACAATGTTGCCGTTTCACGCTCTGTAAGGGCTGCTGTCGGTTCGTCCATGATGACAACCTTGGCATCTAACATCAAGATACGAAGGATTTCCGTCATCTGTTGGTGACCGACAGAGCAAAGGCCTGCTTCCGTTGTGAGCGGCAATTCGATGCCTAGTTCGCGACACGTATTTTGTGCTTCTTCGAGCATCGCCTTTTTATCGAGCATACCGAATTTATTGCGCTTCGGTCTCATTAAATATAGATTTTCTAACAAGGTTAGATTTGGCCAAATGTTGAGCTCTTGGTGGATGAAAGCTACACCGTTTAGCTCGGCCTCTCTCGGGTTCGGGAAGGTCCGCTCTACACCGTCGATGGTGATTTTACCAGCATCTGCCTTGTGAATGCCCGTAAGGATATTCATGAGGGTGGATTTGCCGGCGCCGTTTTCGCCCATCAAGGCGTGAACCTCGCCCTCCTTGAGGGTAATACTTACATCGCGTAGTACTTGGTTCGTACCAAATGCCTTTGCAATGCCAGACATAACAATTTCCATAACTACTCCTATATGACTTGTGAAAGTATCTCTCATGTATGTAATAGATTTGAGGGTCAGTTAATCTATTGCTCTAGGGACGATCGCTGAAAAATACAATCGGCGCGCAAGATAATGTTCGCATACGGAGATGCTTCACCAGTTCTAATAATGCATTTGCATTGTTTTGTTGCTTCTTTGAAAGCTTCATGGCTCGTTTCAATCCATTCGTATTGATTGGATGGGAAGGTAGACTCCAAGAAGTCATAAGCCTTAGGATTATTTTCCTTAATTTCCTTTGCCACATGAACCGCTTCGGATTTCATATGCTTAGCGATGATGGATACCACTTGCTCGAAGCTTGGTACACCAAAATCTAAGGCTAAGTCAATCTTTTGAACCCCTTCAGGCACTGGTAATCCGCAGTCGGAGATACAAATCGTATCTGTATGACCAAGATCTGCAAGAACCTTAGCAATATGGCTGTTTAAAATGCCGTGTCGTTGCATACATAACTCCTTTTTCTATTCTAATGAATGAGGTTTTAAAGCCTCATTCATTAACTCCCTTTGTTATATAGAGGGCAGATGTATTCGTTGCATGAGAATGTATAGCTTGTATTGAATAGACCTTTCAAAGCGACTTTGGCCCTGCGAAGGCAGACCTGGCCAGTGGAGCTTTTAAAGGTCTATTCAATATGCTAATCCTTTGCCAAGAATACAGCGACCTCGTCCTTTGTTGGCATGCCGCCTTGGGCACCCAAACGTTGGATGGAGAGGGCCGCAGCTGCATTGCCGTAGTGCAACGCGCCAGCTAAGCTTTTACCATTAACGATAGCTGTTGCAAAGGCACCGTTGAAAGTATCGCCTGCACCTGTTGTATCTACTGGTTCAACCTTGAAGCCAGATACGGTGTGGATTTCTCCGTTGTCAGCGTAGCCTACACCCTTACTGCCAAGAGTAACGATGATTTTATTTTCGTTTGCCAATAATGTTTCCTCTGTCGATTGGTTAGGATAGAGGGCAGATAATTCATGTTCATTTGGCGTGATGTACGTAGCCAATTCTAACCATTCAGGGTTGAGATCAGCTGCTGGAGCTGGATTTAAGAGGACTTTCACATTAGCCTCGTGGCAACGACGAACAATATATTCGATGGTTGGAATAGGAATCTCATTTTGCACCATTACGAGATCTGCTTGCTCAATAGCAGACCAAGCATTATCTACTACAGATTGATCCACCTTAGCATTAGCACCTGCAATAACGATAATACTATTATCGCCTTCGGCCAATGTAATGTGGGCTGTACCAGTTGTAGTATCAGGTACAGTGACGATGTAGTCTGTATTGATATGATTTTCCTTTAGGTTATCCATAATCATTTGGCCGTATGCATCTTCGCCGATACAACCAACCATAGTCACCTCTGCGCCTAGACGAGCAGCAGCTACCGCTTGGTTGGCACCTTTACCGCCGTGAGCGATGTGCAATTCGTTGCCCATGATTGTTTCACCCGCAGTAGGGCGTTTGTCCGCTAGGACTACAATATCCATGTTGCAACTGCCTATAACAACAATGCGATTCATAATAACTCCTTGATCAACCTCTGCCCTAACTGGGACTAAAAATGACTATCATTTATTTTTATACATAAAACTTAGAGGGGGTTATACAATAAGTTGCATATATAAATATAATTGATAGTCCTAGAGGCGTTTGCCTTCACATACCTATAAGCGTATCTTAATCATCTATTAGTATAGCGTAAATACAGAACTTTATCTATATAAATAACTATAAAAATATAGGAATAAGAAAAGGTATATCCAAAATCTATGTTACATGAGTAAAAATGTACTCTTTGGATTTTGGATATACCTTTATATTAAAAATTAATAGACTATACTATTTATATTTTTTTTAATATTTTTGTCTATACTATCAAATGTTTCTTTTTAAGGTTAGCGTTCGCTCTTGGATAATGTCATTTTGACCTTCTACAATAGCAGATAATATATCTATCTTAGCTTGTAAAATGCTCGTTGTAGTATCATTAATATTTATTGTATTACTGTAGCTTTTACCTATATTCATAGTCTTTAGGCCTTTGTTCTTAATATAGTTATATATTAGTGAAAGCTTGGTTTGTCGTAGTGTGTACCGGGCTCACCTACGCCAATACTTGTGCGGTGGAACGGAGTTTCATCCTCTGCATGTAAAATATCAAAGATGGCTTTTACAACGGCTTCGCGAGTAACTTGAGCATCGTTGAATTGAGCCCCTTCAGGGATGAGCTCGTAATTTGTATTTTCCGGATCATTGTAGAGCCATGTGAGGCGCAAGATTGTGTAGTTTAAGTTGGACTCGCGCAATACATTGCGTGCTTGGCGTTCGCCTTGTACATAGCTAATCGGTAAGTTGTCGAAGGTCCATTTTTCAAGTGCTGCTGGGAATTCACCAGAGAGACCAGCCATGGAAAGACCGATAACGCGGCGTACATTTTTGCGACTCAATGCTTTCACGATGGATGCCATATCACTACCAGCCTCCATGGCACCTACGAAAACGATTTCAGCATTTGTTACGGCTTGTTCTAATTTTGCAGGATTTTGGAAGGAGCCCTCGATGACAGTCACTCGTTCATGTTCCAATATTTCTGGATGTATACGCGTGGATAATTGGCGACCATATAATGTAAGGTGCATGTCTGTATATGTTAATAATGTAGCGGTTAACTTCTGTGCAATCTGGCCAGCGGCCCCTAAAATAGTAATATATTTGTACATATAGACCTCCTATGTCCCGGGCATAAGTATTTATATGCATTATATCACAATTATATGACGAGAAAGTGAGAATAACAATTTAATTAATAGCTAGAATTTCTTTTGTTGTTTTTAGTTGCGCAAATCGATTTCGCCAAATCTTTTCTTTGTAAAAGTGATAGGATTTTATCTGCTGGTAGATGCTCATTATCAAAGGTTGAGATAGCATCTTCGACGATGGTGATTTTATAACCATATTCAAAGCCTACTTTCACAGATGTATCAATGCAAAATTCCACTTGCATTCCTACAAATGTTAAATCGGTAATATTTTTTCGGTTTAAATATTCCTTTAATTCAGTGTCCTTGAAGATGCTATTGTAATATTTATTGAAAATCTTTTCGTTTTCTTGAGGCTTTAATTCGTGATAGACTTGCCAATTATCACTACCCATTGCTAATAAACCTTCATCTTCAGAGTGTCTGATAAAAAATTACTTCTATATTTTTGATCTCTGAAATGTTGAATGATTGCTTTTTGTATTTATGATAAAAATTTTTGTATCGAAAGGATTGTCTTTAACTAAAGCCTTCTTGTATGTCGATTACGATTAATGCTTGTGCCATGATGTATTTCCTTTTATTAAAGATAAATTATATGTATTACGTGAATGTAATTAGAATTTATTATATTAGTTATTAAATTATTGTCGATTTCTTCGTATATAAGTATCTATGCACATTATATAACAAGTATATAACAAGAAAAGGAAGAAAGCAGTATCATATATGTTGATAGTAATTTTAGAAATGTTGTAAAAATCTGATGTTGAATTTACATGATAATTTAACTACAATAATGATAAGATATTAGAAAGATGAGTGTTATATCACTAAAGTATTTTTGGAGGTGATAGTATGCCAAATATAAAAACCTATTTCAGATTTACGTAATTATTCTGAAGTTTTACGTGATGTTACTATAGATAGTCCCGTATTCTTAACTAAAAAAATGGTAGAGGTAGATATGCAATTATGGATATTCAAGATTATGAACGTGTAATGGCTACTATAAAACTTATGGGGGCTTTAGAGACAGGTCGTAAATCTGGTGAAGAACGAGGCTGGATTTCATCAGAGCAACTAAAGAGTGAATTGGGGATTTAATTATGAATAATCAAATTAGCTATGCACCAAAAGCACGAGAAGATTTGCTAGAAATAAAAATCTTTTATAGAAGAAGAAACCGGTGATATTGAGCTAGCTAAGAAAACCGTTTCGGATATAGTGACTACGAATGAATCGTTGTGTATATTTCCAGAAATGGGACAGCGATTATTGATTAATCTAGGGAGTAAAATTGAATACAGATATTTACTTTGTCATAATTATTTAAGTTTTTTTACCGTTATTTAGATCGGACTATCTATATTGATAGAATATTAAACAGTAGACGTGATTATCTTAGAATATTATTAGATGAAGTACATTAGTTCTTAAAAGCACTATCGTTAATAGATGGTGCTTTTTATTATATGATAAAGATACTGTTCATTAATAGTATCTTAGCTTTCACAAATCCTCGAAGAGTGATACAATATAGATTATATATTCATTTTTAGAAAAGAGGCTATTATGGAACGGATTCAAGATCTTGTGTACACGCATGTGCAGGGTGGTCAGTTTAGATGGGTCACTGTCAGCACATTGATGCTCGCATTGGGCACGATATTGCATTTGGTGAGCCCTAGTGTGGCTGGGGTAACGCCGAACTGGACGATTGCTACATACTGCGTAGCTATTTTATTGACTCGTCCAAGTTTGAGTCAAACGTTGGGGATTGGCCTTGTGGCGGCCCTTATCAATGTTTTGACATCTAAGTCAGCATTCCCTTACGGTAACTTGTTGTCTGAACCAGGTGGTGCTTTGACAGCAGCTCTCGTGACGCGCGCTATGTTGTCCGTGAAGTTCCGTAAAATCGGTGGCTTTGATTTGACGCCAATCCTATCTGGATTTTTAGCGACTGTTGTATCTGGCGGTATCTTCGTTACCATTTTGTGGAAAGTGTTGGGCTTACCAGACAATGTATATATGTATGGTATGTGGCCGATGGTTCTTATCGTAGGTGCTTTGAATGGTGCTATTACGCCAATCTTGTACATTCCGGCGCAACGTCTATTCTCTAAACGCGGTATGTTGCCGAGTGCAGAGGAATTGGGCTCCGATCACAGTCATTTGACAATCTTGCCTGAGCGTCAAGCTAAGATTTCCATTGAACACGTAAATTACTACCATCCTAAGGCGACGACGCCATCTCTTGAAAACATCAATCTCGATGTACATGATGGTGACTTCTTAGTGGTAACAGGTCCTGCCGGTTGTGGTAAAAGTACCCTTTGCATGGCCATGGTTGGGGCTGTACCTAAATTCTACGGTGGCCGCCTTGAAGGCATGGTGTTCGTAGATGGTAAAGCGACTACGCAAATGGAAATCCCAGAGCTAGCTAACCATATCGGTGTTGTTCTCGCTGATTACGACACTCAACTCGTAACGATGACTGTTCGTGAAGAAGTGGCCTTTGCCATGGAAATCGCGGTTATGACCGTGACACAATTAAAGCACGTTCTGAAGAGGTGTTTGCACAAGTTGGTCTTATCGGCTTAGAAGATCGCAAAATTACTAGTCTATCCGGTGGTCAACGCCAACGTTTGGCGATTGCTTCCGTATTGGCTACGAACCCAACTGTTCTAGTTCTCGATGAACCAACGAGCTCCCTCGACCCAGATGGGACTGCCGAATTATATCGCCTCGTAGGTGATTTGAACAAGAAACACGGTATTACCGTTGTCGTTATCGACCATGACTTACACGCTGTATTGCCGTATGCAAACCGCATGGCTCTCATGGTGGATGGCTCTATTGCATGTGATGCGGATGTACCAACTACGCTTCGTTACATGTACGAACACAATATTCATGTAGATGCGTTGCCATCCGTGTTCACTACGTATATGGAACTTGAGCAAGCGGGCTTCCATAGCGATGAGCCTTGGCTCAGCATCGAGTCTGCTATCAAGGGCTTGCACCAAATTGAAATGGCTCATGCCATTCAAACTGAGGTGCATGGTGAAAGCAACTCTGCCAATAACCAAACAAATACTACTGTAGTAGAAGATAGAAAACCAATTCAACGCGTTGATGATGTACAAGGAAAGGACGGTGGCGCTCATGCTTAAGGTTGAAAACATCCGCTTTGGCTATGTGCCATCCGTAGACATCTTCCGTGATGTAACTTTCACCATCGAAGGCGGCGAATATATTGCCATCGGTGGCCGCAATGGTTGTGGTAAAACGACTATCACTCGTTTGCTCGTAGGTCTTGAAAAGGCTAGCGAAGGCCGCATGTACTATAACGGCACGGATATTACGTCTATGCCGCCATCTAAACGTGGTCAATTTATTGGTTATGTATTCCAACAACCAGATCGCCAAATGTTCAGACCAACAGTAGCCACAGAGGTTGCTTTCGGTCCTGAATCACTAGGTCGCAGTAAATCCGAAGTAAAACAAATCGTTGATGAAGTGTTGGAACGTACAGGTATCGCTCACTTACGTGAAGCCTATCCTCCAACATTACGCCGCGGTGAAAAACAACGCGTTGCGATCGCTTCTGCATTAGCAATGCAATCTAAAATCCTCATCCTCGACGAACCAACAAGTGGTCAAGATGGTAAGGAAACCAAAGAGTTGTTAGCACTATTGCGTCAACTTAATCAAGAAGGTATTACGATCCTTCTCATTACACATGATATGGAAATCATGGCTAGCGAATGTAGCCGTGCACTCATCATGGGTAACCAAACCGTTGCCTTTGATGGCAGTCCAGAAGATTTATTTAAAAATCTACGGACGAATTGCAAGACCTAGGCCTTACAAAACCGCCAAGTGTGGAACTTTCATTAGCGGTACCATCCCTCGGTTATTGCAAATCCATGGATGAATTGAAATCTAAGTTAGTGGCTCAATTGAGCGGAAAATAGGAGGGACATATGGAACGTTTAGTACCGTTAACAAAAATTTTGATGACCCTCGCTGTATCTGTGTGGGCCATTCTATTGCGCGACTGGGCATCTTTATTGGCCTTAGTTGTTGTAGAACTTGTCGTGTTATTTGTTGCAGGTTTATTGATCAAACAACGTAAGGCTGTAGCGGCATTGACTAGTTTTGCTGTATTCCTTGGCATCATTCAATTCCTCGGTAGCGGCGATATAACATCTGCTATCGTATCCGGCTTGCGTATGCTTGCCATGACGCTTGTGTTTATCTGCCTATTGGCAACTACAAAATTGCAAGACCTTACAGCAGCGCTCGTAACACAGTGCAAAATTCCTTACGAATATGCATTTATGTTCACTGCAGCACTACGCTTTGTGCCTGACTTCATCGCTGAAAGCCATGCTGTACAAGAGGCGCAAGCTTGCCGCGGTTTATCCTTAGAAGGCAACTTCTTGAAGCGCATGAAATCTTACGCATCCGTAATCCAACCATTGCTCTTAAAATCCTTGGGTCGATCCGAAACAATGGCGTTGTCCCTAGAACTACGCGGCTTCGGTGGACCTACACATAGCTTTGCAGCGTCTGTAGGCTTGAAAACTATGGACTATGCTGTGATTGGTGCATTGATTGTTATTACAGTACTTTTATTTCTAGTAGTTTAATCTTCTCATATATTTACAATTAAAAACTTAAATACATAAACTGAGTGGTAAAAATTGATGTTTTTACCACTCAGTTTTGTTGTATTGGGGATATAGAAGTAAAATATGCAATTTTTACTTCTTAAAAATGCAGAAATGTGAAATGGTATGTACTACGAACAGTTCATCCTTTTTCTTGCGTATGTGGGCTCTTTTTATATATTATGTTAAATAGAAATAATGTTTTTTAGGATATCCACAGTTTTGAGGAATACTTATGAGTGAATTAGTAATTCGACCAATTACACAGGATGATATCGCATCTTGTTTAGATATTTATAATTACGAGGTTATAAACGGTTTGGCTACGCTTGATCTTGAACCTCGTACCTTACCAGAGTGGCAGGCGTGGTATGAGGCTCACCAAAGGTTGGAGCACTGCATTTTTATAGGTCTTATGGACGATGTTGTGGTAGGTTATGCATCGCTTTCACCATATAGAACGAAGGATGCTTTCAAAAGCACTGTCGAATTATCTATCTACATCCATCAAGAGTATCGCGGCAAAGGCGTGGCGTCTAAATTGATGGTCCATATATTAGAACATGCTAAATCGACTGATACATTACATACGGTGGTGTCTGTTATTACGGCAGGAAATGCGGCAAGTACAGCATTACATGAACGGTTTGGCTTTACCTACTGTGGTCTAACACCGCAAGTTGGTTTCAAACATGGTAAATATCAGGATACCGAAACATACGCATTATTGGTATAATAAAAACGTAGATAATAATACATATTTAAACTAGATATATTAATTAGATATATTAATTAGATATGGTAATCAGATATGTTAATCAGATATATTAATAATGTACAGATGATAGATAAGGGTTCGCCGTGGGTTAGGGCGAATAGGGTGATTGAATGAACATGAAAGATGAACGACAGTTCGTTGGTTATAGTAAGTATCGTAGCCGACTTGTGGACGGTCATGTACATACAGAATTGTGTCCCCATGGTAGTGGCGATCGCACTGCGTTGATGATTGAAAAGGCCATCGAGTTGCGCATTGAAAAGGTGTGCCTCACTGAGCATGCACCATTGCCTGCGGGATTTGCTGCTGAATATGGTGGCGATAAAAAGGCTTATAATACGGCGTCTTTGAAATTGAATCAAGTAGATTCCTATCTAGAATTAGGCCGTCAATTGCAACGTGCTTATGGCACGCATATCGACATCTCCCTTGGCTTTGAAGTGGATTACATTCCAGGCTTTGAGACGGATATTCAAGAGTTCCTTGATCGCTACGGTCCGTTGACGGATGATAATATTTTATCTGTTCACTTTATGGAAGGCGTTAATAATGCCTTTTATTGCTTAGACTACAGCCCTAAAGAATTTGAGCGTGGCTTTGGTCCGTGGATTCAAAAGCAGTATGAGTTATATTACAAATATTACTCTACTGTGCGCCAAGCCGTGCGCGCTGACCTCGGTGAATATACGCCAAAACGAATTGGTCACTTTGATTTGATCAAGAAATACCAACACTACTTTGGTTTTGAGCGTCACTTGGATCGCCGCAATGCGCAGGTGGTAAGCGATATCTTGCATATAATGCGCGTACAAGGGCGCGAACTAGACTACAACATGAGTGGGTTCTTTAAAACAGATTGTCGTGAAATGTATCCAAGCCGCTTCATCCAAGGCATGGCTGCTGTTATCGGTGTGCCATTCGTACTTGGCTCTGACGCACATAGCGTGGCAGATATAGAAAACGTTTGGGGATAATTACAAAAGGTCTATACTTGGCTCCGTTCTATGTAACATATGGGTAAAAGTATAGGCCTTTTTATATATTACCGTGATTTAGATGCACAGAATCGTTAAGTATGATAGGAGATAATATGAATTATGGTGCTGCAACATATATAATAATTTGCGTATTTATCATATACTTATTCGATGTTTTTAAAGTGCAGTCTTTTCGATTAAACCATATTGATTTAAAGAAGAGTGTAGCAATTAAAATTTTTCAGTTAATAAAAGGTCTCGCTGTGGTAGCATATACCGTAACTCCTTGGGGACATACCTTGTGGGGGACAAGAGTATTCGCAGTAATCTTTTTATTGGCAGTATTAGGTGATATTTATTCTAGAAATAAAGTTGCTAAAGCGGTTACGGGCTTGTCGGCTTCTGAAAAAGAACGTTTATGCCGTTCTGCTAACATGCTTTATCTTTATTTCATACCGTATATGCTAGTCTGTATGACTGTAATTATTTTTATGAATTTTTAATGTATTAGCTGATTAGGCATTTTAGAGGAACAGAACGTATGGAGATAATACTTAAAATCCTAACCCTTATTATGTTTATTGGTATACTCTATAATAGTAGACAACGCAAGAAGTATGATGAATGGAAGGAAAAGGAAAATCAAAGCCATATATGATTTGGGACAAATTTTGGTATGTGACAGAGCACAAGCTAAGTTTGTAATCGATCAACTAGGACGTCATGCAGTACCTATTGATGTGGTAGTTGAGCCCATGTCTGTTGTCTCTATCCATGGTGAAAGCATGAATGGCTATGCCTTTTCTTATAATGAATTAAAAAGGCTATTTTACTTTAAATGATAAGTTTGAGATAACAAATTTGATTTATAATGATGTGGACTTATTACAATTAAATTCTTCAGCTTTATAGGTTAATGATAATGATAGCATTGCATCTATCCATCCATTTGGTTGGCAGGCAAAGGTAAGTGGGAGTATATAATGAGAAAACTACTGATTGGACTTATTGTTTTAATTGCTTTAATAACAGCTTTTATAGCTTTTATGTTTTATCATGAACCATCATCAGATGAGCTGGTTGGCCGTAGTGTAGTTTTAGAGTTTGGGCCTAAGAATGTAATTCATATTAGCAAATTGGGTAGCCAATTTATTGTATCTGATACTAGTTTCTCTAACTCTAAATTTCCTTATTTCTTTGATGCCTTTGTAGAGAAAGATAAGGCTGGCAGCTCGTATCTATACTTATTATGTAAGGATAATATGATTGTCTTTGATAATAAGATGAATTGTGTTCTATTCTTCTCCAAACAAAACCAAGAGTCCAAAGTTTTATTAGATCATGTAAAGAAATATTATCATTTTAATGAAAGTAAAACGAAGTATAAGATTGAAGACTTAGATGAAGTTGATAAGTCTATATATCTATCGTTACAAAGTCAAAATTAATCCTTAATTATATGTATTTAATATAGTATATAAGAGGGTATAAACTATAGGCGCATTATCTTTATATTAATAACGTAAAAATATTAACGGTTCTATTGACAATTCTATAGAACCGTTATATTATAATTTCATACTTTAATTAGATAAAGCGATAAAATAGAAAAGTATCGATATAGGTAAATTTTTTTCTCATAGTAAATTGTAGAGGAATATAACTTATAAAAAATAGAGTGTATTGGGCTTTTACAGGCATGAGAAATGAAATGATAGAAAGGATGTTTACGATGGTACAGCAGCAATTACCTACGGGGTTCCGCGATGATATAGGGGCCGTAGCGGAGCGCAAGGATGATGTGAGCCAATATGTGCTCGGTCTATGTCGTAGCCGCCAGTACACTAAGATCTCTACGCCTCTTGTGGAGTACAAAGATGTATTTAATGGCTATGCAATGGGGCGCGGTCAGCATATGTACGAGTTCATGGATAGCTCTGAAGCGTCCGTCGTAATTCGTCCTGATTTGACCATGCCAATCGGTCGTTTTTTGGCTACTACAAATATTGAGTTGCCTCTTACGTTCTACTATTTGGGCGATGTATTTATGAAAAATAAAAAGCACCGTGGTGATGTGAACCAAGTGACGCAAGGCGGCATTGAGATGGTAGGCTATGAAGGCATTGAGGCCGAGCAAGAATGCTTTGCCATCATTAAAGAGGTAAATGAAACGCAGCTTGGTAATAACTTATTGCTTGAGATTGGGGACGCTCGTTTCTCTCGTGCTATTACCGATGCGCTTGGCCTTAGTGATGAGGAACGAACAGAGCTATTAGAGGCTTTGTTTACTAAATACTTACCTCGTTACAACGAGTTGATTTCCGACTTTAAAAATAGTGCGTTATATCCATTTTTAACTGTATGGCCTCGCTTATTTGGTACGGTGCAAGACATTAAGAATGAGCTAAATCAAATCATCTTGCCGGCCGGAGCGCAACGCATTTTAGACAATCTCGTAGATATGGCTAATCAAGTGGAGGAAACAGGCCAACAGGTTCGCATTGACGTGTCTACAGAGCCGCTTCAATCCTACTATACAGGCCTCACCTTTAGAGGTTATGTGGACGGCGTGTCCCAATACATCGTCATGATTTTGAAACAGGACAATATGATTTCTCAGCTCTTGTGAAAGCCGTCGATGAAACGACACGCCTCGTGTGGATTTGTAACCCTAACAACCCAACTGGAACCTATGAGTCCGTAGAAGACATTCGTAAATTCGTAGCAGCAGTGCCAAAGGAAACACTAGTTATTGTAGATGAGGCTTATATTGACTTTGTTACATCTGTTGCAGTTCCTACGGCACGCGCTCTATTAGATGAGTTCCCCAATGTAGCTATCATGAGGACTTTCTCCAAGGCTTATGGCCTTGCCAATTACCGCGTAGGCTACATGATGACTCCCTTAGAATTGGCAAACTACATACAAACCATTCGTTTGCCTTATAATCTCAATACCTTGTCCCAAGTGGCCGCAGAGGCAGCCTTCGATGATCAAGCATTTTTGGCGAGAACAGTATCTCAAATGCGGAGGAACGAGCTAAATGGGAGGCTCTATTTGATGAGCTAGGAATTCACTATTACAAGAGTGAAGCGAATTTTATATTCTTTGAGGCTCCTGATGCGGATGCAGATGGCCTCGCTGATGCATGGCTAACAGAAGGATACCAAGTGCGTCGAGGTCAACGAGACGATTGGTTGCGCCTTACCATACCTATGGCACAGGACGGTGTAGTCATGCGCAATATATTAAAACAATTCATGAATTAATCATTAAGAATATATCACTTACACTAATTATTTAAGCGTTTTGATATCGAATTTCATTCTATAGAATGGAGTTTAGCTTTTACGCAATCTATAGGCAGGACTTTCTTTTTTCTTTGACGAATATATATATCGAAAACAACGTGAATGCGTGAATGTTTGAGCCCTAGTATTTTCTCTAGGGCTCATTAAGGCGGTTGAAAGGAGTTTATTATGATTGCCATTATAGATTATGACGCAGGGAACACATTTAACGTCCAGAAAGCTTTTGCCTACATCGGACTCGATGCAGTGCTAACAGCGGATCCTGAGGTTATATTAAACGCTGATGGCGTTCTCTTGCCAGGTGTAGGCGCGTATGCATCGGCAGTAGCGGTTCTAAAAGAGCGCGGCTTAGTCGATGTACTTCATGAAGTAGTAAAGCGTGAAATTCCACTATTAGGCATTTGTTTAGGTATGCAATTATTATTTGAGGAATCCGAAGAGTACGGTCCAACTCCAGGTTTAGGTCTTATTCCTGGCAAAGTAAAGAAATTCCTCGCGATCTTGGTCTCAGTGTACCTCACATGGGCTGGAACAAGAATGTAGTTCATCATCAAGATAGTCCATTTAGTAATGTAGACGATCAATATACCTATTTCGTTCATTCCTATTATGTAGATACAGATCCTGAATATATCATTTCCACAGCTAACTATGGTATCGATGTACCTGGTGTAGTTGAACGTGGCAGAGTATATGGAATGCAATTCCATCCTGAAAAAAGTGGTATCGTAGGTCTGAATTTGTTGCGTACGTTTGGTAATATTACAGAAGCTTACGCAGACTCAAAAAAATAGGAGGACGACTGAATGTTAGCAAAACGTATTATCCCTTGCCTTGGTGTGGCGAATGGCCGCGTACAGAATGGCGTACAATTCCGTGATATGGTTGACGCAGGGGATCCAGTAGAATGTGCAGAACGTTATGAAATACAAGGCGCAGATGAGCTTGTATTATTAGATATTACGGCTACAACAGAGGGTCGTAAAACTTTCACAGATATGGTTCTTAAATCCTCTGATAAGGTATTTATGCCACTTACTGTTGGTGGTGGCATCACCTCTGTTGAGGATATGACGGCTCTTATGAAAGCTGGTGCTGATAAGATTTCCATTAATACCGCCGCTTTGGCTAATCCATCCCTTATTACAGAAGGGGCTAAAAAGTTCGGTAACCAAGGCATCGTTGTATGTCTTGATGTAAAATATAATCCTTTTGATAAGGTATGGTATGCATATGGTCATGGTCAGGCAGGTGAATCTGGACAGCGTAGAAATGCTCTTGAATGGGCAAAAGAGGCTGTAGAACGCGGTGCAGGTGAATTGTTGGTAACAAGCATCGACAGACATGGTACAGGCCTTGGCTTTGATATTGAATTATACCAAGCATTAGCCGAAGTAGTAGATGTTCCTGTGACAGCTTTCGGCGGTGCAGGTAATGTACAACATTTTGTGGATTTATTTACAAAAACTAATGTAACAGGTGCCCTTGCTGGCGTATTATTACACAATAAAGTGTTAACTATAAAAGATATTAAGAAGGCTCTCCACGAAGCTGGTATCGTGGTAAGACTATAGATAGAAGCTAATTTGCACTTATTAAGGCATTCTCCTATGTGGAGGATGCCTTTTTGTTATGCCTTTAAGTTATAGAGAACTTTCAAAATGACTAAATAGTAATTGACACACCCATGATTAGTTATACAATGAAAGGGTAAGTACTAACATTTTTACTAGCCAAAGTGGCATGGATGTCCAAAAGATTTATCAGATATTTTTATATAACACCATGTCACAGAAGACAATTGGAGGTGTTTATATGGTTATGAATGGTATTTACTTAGTTATTGCCTCCGCGTGTATTCTTATTTTAGCGTACCGCTTTTATGGGGCTTTCATAGCGGCTAAGGTTTTGACGTTGGACCAATATCGTCCGACTCCAGCTATGATTCACAACGATGGTCACGACTACGTGCCAACTAACAAATGGGTAACCTTTGGTCATCACTTTGCAGCCATTGCAGGTGCAGGCCCTCTCGTAGGCCCAGTTATTGCAGCCCAGTTCGGGTATTTACCTGGTGCCTTATGGATCCTAATCGGTTCTGTATTGGCTGGTGCTGTACATGATATGGTTATCTTATTCGCTTCAGTTCGCTATGACGGTAAGTCTATCGCGGATATTGCGCGCGAAGAAATCAGTAAACTAGCTGGTTTCGGTGCTATGCTTGCTACGTTGTTCCTATTGGTTATTACCCTCGCTGGTATGGCCGTAGTAGTAGCGAACGCATTGCATAACTCTCCTTGGGGATTCTTCTCCGTATTCGCTACAATTCCAATCGCTATTTTTATCGGTATTTATTTGAAATGGTTGCGTCCTGGTAAAATCCAAGAGGCTACTATCATTGGTGTAGCGTTAATCTTTGTAGGCATTATCTACGGTCCTAATATCGCGGCTAGCGAATATGCTTCTTGGTTCACATACGACTTGCAAACTATTGAAATTATGCTTGCCGTGTATGGTTTCTTTGCAGCAGCATTGCCAGTATGGTTATTGCTCGCTCCTCGTGATTATCTATCTACATACCTTAAAATCGGTACAATTGGCGCCTTGGCTCTCGGTATTATTATCGTAATGCCTGAAATCCAAATGCCAGCTGTTACTCCTTATATCTGGGGTGGCGGTCCTGTATTGAAAGGTTCTGTATTCCCTTACATCTTCATTACTATCGCATGTGGTGCTTTATCTGGTTTCCATACAGTAATTGCAACAGGTACAACACCTAAAATGCTTACTAATGAAAGAGAAATCTTACCTATCGGTTATGGTGCGATGTTAACAGAAGGCTTCATCGCTATGATGGCGTTGATTGCAGCGACTGCATTGCATCCAGACGATTACTTTGCTATTAACTCCACAGTAGAATCCTTTAAAGCACTAGGGCTTCAAGTACATGAATTGCCAGCATTGTCCGCAATGGTTGGTGAAGACTTGATGCACCGTCCTGGTGGTGCCGTATCCCTTGCAGTAGGTATGGCTCATATCTTCTCCAGATTGCCTAACATGGATCACTTGATGGGCTACTGGTATCACTTCTGTATCATGTTCGAAGCCTTGTTCATCATGACTTTGATCGATGCTGGTACTCGCGTAGGTCGTTACTTGCTTCAAGAATTATTAGGTCATTTCCATCCTAAATTCAACGACCAACACTGGGCTCCTGGCGTATATGGTTGTGCAGCTTTGATCTGTATCTTGTGGGGCTACCTAGTTCTACAAGGTAACATCGGTATTATTTGGCCTCTATTCGGCGTATCTAACCAATTATTAGGTACTATGACATTGGCTGTAAGTACTACTGTTATTATGCGACTTGGCCGCAAACGCTATGCATGGGTTACAGGTATTCCATGTATCCTAATGGCTATTGTTGCTATTGCTGCAGACTTTGAAAACGTATTTAACAGCTATATCCCAGCGGGTAAATGGATCCTAGTAGCATTCAGTGCTGCCATGTTCCTCATGATTCTTATCGTATTAGTAGAAGCAGTTCGTAGCTGGATCCGCTTGGCGGACATTCCTCAAGACTATCGCACTCAAGAAGAAATTGAAGCTGAAAGCCTTGTAAAATACGGAAAACAAGCAAAAGCATAATATAATACCATAAAGATTTAAGAGCTCCATCCATTTGGATGGAGCTCTCTTCTTTTTTTTGTAATCTTTCATAGCCTTATTATTTTTAAATATTAGTAGAGCTATTTTATTTTAATGGGATACCTTCATAACAAACGTTATGAAATGAGTGGTCCATACATAATGAGCGACTTAGCTCGCTTTGGAGCGAAGTTGTATGGACCACTTATTTCAATATGTAGGCCGACATGTTTTGGGGCCCCATTAAAATAAAATTGTCAACGTATCGTGATATAATAAGGCTATGAAACATTACATGCGTTCCTATTGGACAAAATATAAACAATTGTATAAGAAAGGGCTAAAAGGTATTGCTGCTTTTCTTACCATTGGAGCCATCGTTTTCTTTGTATTAGCCACTATTGCTAGTCGCGGGATGGGCGTAATTTTTAATGAGGTTATGGCTCGTCAGACTATGATGCGAGGCACTGTTACTGTGGAAAGTTTATCTGCCACACCTTGGGGGACATTATCCTTTACTGATTTAGTATGGACGGACCCAGATGGGCGACGATTAGTAACAGTTCCAGACGGCAAGATACGGGTTAACATGTGGGACGTGGTAACGCGTAACTTCAAGGCATCCGCCATTAATGGTATTGAATTAAACGATGCAATCATCGTCGTCGATTTGGATGAAAACAACCGAATTGACTTTGTTCCGCCTTCGCCTGATGTAAAGAAGCCTCTTAATGAGGTAGCGCCACGGCCGAAAGCCCCTAGAAAAACGACACAAGAACGACAAGAGGAACTAGGCAATAAGGTGCGTAACTTTAATTGGCAAGGGCAACACTTAGATCTCAAGATTAGACTTAGAAATAGCCAACTAGAGGTATTTAACAGAAATCGTCACTATGTGATGAAGGATGTAAATGCTCGGATTGATCTAGATAGCAATCGTGCTGTACACATCGATATGGAAACGGGAAAATTTGGTGGCACTGCTATTGGTGATGGTCTCCTTTTAAAAGGTCGGGTAGACTTAAAAGATGTGCTAAAACATCGTATGCCTCAGCTAGATTTACAGTTTGATGTGAAAGGTGTAGACCCATCATCCCTTGGTTTCGGTGAGAATATTCACGATACCATGACCTTGCTCACAAAGGTAACAGGCGATTTTAATAGACCTTTTGCGAAAGGTCGCGTGACAATGCCTATATTGCGAATTCCTGCATTGACCTTTGATAATGTAGTAGGCGATGTGACATACCAAGATGGTATCTTGAACTTCTCTAACGTCAATGCCAATGTGTTCAACGGTAAACTAGAGGCGAAAGGTGTTTATAATTTAGACACTCGTGCCTATACGATTACTGGCGTAGCAAAGGATTTAGACAGTAGTGTGGCCCTTAAAACGCCGGAGTTCCTCGTTCCTGTATCGGCTAATTTGAACTTTAAAAGCGAAGGTATACCTCGTGATATGGAGGTGTGGGGTAATTTCTGGTCTGGCGAAGGCCATTATATGCTCATACCGATTCAAAGCATTACTGGGAACTTTCACAATAAGGGGCGGCACCTGTCCTTTAGTGATGTGAAAGTAAATACAAGGTCACTACGATTTCTACAAATGCGTTGCGCATCGATGATGGACAGCTTACGATGGGGCCACTCAATATTACGTCCCACGGGGGTAGTAATTTTATCATCTATGATGAAGACTCATTTGATGAGCTAGATGAGAATATGGACCGAATTAAAGAGGGCATGAAGCAAGCTAGTGAAAATAGTAAGCGTGCCTCGGAATCGGCCAAAGGTCTTAAAGACGTCAAGATTCCTGACGATGTAAAAGGATCTATTAAAGATTTGAAACGACAAATGGATTCTGTAAAAGATAGTGTTGAAAGTATCAAAATTAATTGATAAATGAAATATAAATGATGTTTACAATGTTTCATTGTGAGTTTAAATAGTAGGTTTATAATGACTCTCCGTTATCATAATTTTTGATAATAAGGCATTTTTAGTATTTGCTATGGAGGTTTTTATGAAAGCATCTAAACAATTATCTATCGTTTTTGCAGCCACAGTTCTTGCGTTCGGTGTAGCTACATTGGCACCACAACAAGCGGACGCTTCTTATGGCTATAAATATACTGACTCCCAACGTCCACCAGTATCTACTCCAACAGGCTATGTTAATCCATCTATGGGTTCTACTGTAACAGTTACAGATCCTGCACCTGCTACTGGTACAAACAAACTTACAACGCCTGTAACTAGTAATAACAATGTAACTATTGAAAGCGTTAATACTGCTAATGTAGCCCCTAAATATTCCGATTACAATGATATTGCAGCATACTCTTTAGCAGTGGCTGATTATTTCATGGCGAAGATTATGGCTATATATGGTAATGGTAATACGGCACTTAACCGCTATGGTTTTGGTAAATAATTGATTTTGCAATAGTCATTTTTAGTTACATTTACAGAACAAAAAGGTCCCTTATGGACTGTACACCCTAAGATTGTATCTAATGGGGAAACAGTCCGTGGGGGACCTTTTGTTGTATGCTTATGGATTAGCGATCTAAGCCATTAGCACGTTGGTATTCAGATTTTTCTGTAGCTTCTGTATTTGTAGTAGTTACAGAGTCTTTAGCCAATGCTTTTTTGATTTTAATAAGCGGTTTTGCTTTTGGATTTTCTTTTTTCTTTACGTCATTTTGGGATGGTGGTAAGAAAGTGTTGAGTTCATTCTTGTGGGGTACGTCTGTGTTTGTAGTAGACGCTAATTGTGCACGTTGAGGGGCGATGAAGATTTCGTCTTTTGTAATATTCACTTGGTTCAATAATAATTTGAATACTTGTGGTTTTACAAAGATTGTGCCGTCTACCTTGCGAGCTGCAGGCAAGAAGGATTCAGATGTATCAAGGTTGATAACCTTTAATTTGCCGTGACGGATAACATCAGCAGAGTCAGGTTGGATTGCTAATGTAGCAATGTTCATATCTACTAAAGCTGTTTTAGTAGGTTCATCCCACGCTACTTTATAGCCCAATGCTTCAGATACTTGACGCAATGCTACGAGCGGTTGGCCGTCTACATAAATTACGTTTTGCTGGCCGTTAATAGGCTCAACTACCTTTCCATCTACATTAATGTGATGCTGTGTTGTGACAGATACAGGTTTCTCAAGGTTCATTGCAGGGCCAGGATTTTCCATGCCAATAGCTGCTTGTGCAGGCTGTGCAACGCTAAAGGTGAAAGCTAGTGCACCTACAGCGATACTAGATAAAATAAGCTGTTTTAATTTCATAAGGGACCTCCATAAGGTGTTATATTTCTCTGAATATGTTAACGTTACCAAATGTATATGAATATTTTATTATAAACTTAAATTTTATGCAATTAATATAAGTGTATATCTTATTCATTTATTAATAGTTTTAATTAGATTATATTTAAAAATAATTTTTATACTTTACAAGAAAACTTTAATTATGTTATTCTGATGATATGTATTTCATGAAATTGTCATGATTGGTGTTGTTAGAGTATGTTTATAGGAGAGTTTTGTGAATATAAAACGCTTAGTTCTTCTGAGTTTAGGTGTATATGGTCTGTCTATGCCTTTAATGGTACAGGCTGCTGATCCTGTTATACCTATGACTCAACAAGAGCAATTACAACAAGACCGAGATACTCAACGAGAACGTAATCTTCGCCTCGATGCGGAACGCGTGGGGACCGTTGTCAGTGAGCCGGCACTTATAGACGTACCTTCAGATAAGAATGGTACGTCTTTTTATATTAAACAAATACAGTTGGATGGTGTGCCTAAAGAATTATCGTTTCTAAGTAAGATAGCTCGTAAGCATGAGCAAAAACATGTGACTGTATCAGATATTACTAATATTCGTAATGCCTTTCAACGTAAATTACTAGAGAAAGGCTATGTTACCTCTCAGGTATATATTCCAGAACAAAATTTAAATGCTGGAACCTTACAATTTATGGTTATGCCTGGTCGAGTGGAAGATATTCGGTATAGTGCTTCTTCAGCTCATGGTCCTTGGCGCACTGCATTTCCTGTGCGTCCAGGAGATATCCTTAATATCCGAGATGTAGAACAAGGCCTAGAGCAGATGAAACGGGTATCATCTCAATCGGTAACAATGAAGTTACTTCCAGGTACATCTGTTGGTACTTCTATTATTGAACTATCGATTAAACAAGATAAACCAGTACATGGATCCATTAGTTTCGATAATAGTGGTCTAGAGTCTACAGGGGTATATCAAGGTAGTTTTACATCATCTTTTGACCAAGTGTTTAGAGCAAATGATACCTTTACTATGTCGTTATCAGGTGACCTTAGTGGTTCGGGTAGTATAAAAGGAACTCGTGCAGCTAGTCTTAATTATGTGATACCTCATGGAAAAGATACGTTTAGTGTAAGCTTTTCTAAATCAAGATATCATCAAACTATTCAATCTAATCCTTATGATTTCACATACAGTGGTAAGTCTACTACTATGAAGGCGAAATGGAATCATGTTTGGTCGCGTACACAACGTGAAAAGCGCGCCTTTGATATTTCTATTAGCACACGACATAATCATCGCTTTATCAATGATGTGGAAATACCTGTGCAAGCATTACGTACCACTTCAATGGAGTTTGGTGTTTCTAACCGTAAATATATTGGGAATGCTACGCTGTACTCTCGTTTAGGGTTCCAATGGGGGATAGGTGCACTTGGCGCACAACCTGAACATAAGGCTTCTGTTGCCATGGGTGGCCCTACATCTAGATATCATATGTGGCTTGTAGATGTAGATTATCGAAAACCATTTATTATGGGCCATCGACCTGCATCCTTTACCTCTTCATTCCATGGACAGTGGGTGCAAGGTGGTAAAAGACTGTATAGCGTAGACACTATAAATATTGGTAACCGATATAGTATCTATGGCTTCGATGGTGAATATACACTTATGGGCGATAGTGGTTGGTATGTGCGTAATGAAGTATCATCTGTTATTCCTCGCCTTAATACAGAAGTATATCTTGGTCTTGATGTAGGGGCTGTATATGGTAAAAGTACAGAAGCTCTAGTCGGCAAAACAATTGCAGGCACTGCACTTGGCGTACGGGGTAACTATGCATCAGGTTTACTGTTTGATGCATTTGTTAGTACCCCTTTATATAAACCGCAAGGCTATCATACGAAAAAGTTTTATAGCGGATTTACCGTAGGGTACAGATTCTAATCTCAATGTAATTATGACTATATATGTGTTGAACTAGCATGTGTTGAGCTAGTATTTATATAATTGGAGAGTTGTATGTGTAAACAAATCAAGAACGACGTACGCTAGGACGAAAGGTAATGTCTTGGCTAACCTTTGGTGTATTTGTAGCATCTCAATCGATGGTGTTGGCTGCACCAATTACGCCAGATAATAATGCTGTTGTTACTGAACGACCGTTAGTTCAGGAAACAGATAATCAGATTCCACTAGTTAACGTGACGGCCCCTACTAATGGTGGCGTCTCTATGAATAAATATGATCAATTTAATGTAGAGAAACAAGGGGCTATTTTAAATAACTCATATGTAACGAGTAAAACAGAACTTGCTGGCTATGTGCAAGGTAATAGTAACATGGTGAATGGGACTGCAAAGGTTATCGTAAACCAAGTTACATCAGATACACCGACATCTATGAATGGTTATTTAGAAGTGGCGGGGCAAAAAGCCTCCGTTGTGGTTGCTAACCCTAATGGCATTACCGTTAATGGTGGAGGATTCCTTAATACGGAGCATGCTGTGTTAACTACAGGTAGACCAGAACTAGATAGTGCTGGAAATTTACGAAATTACCATGTAGAACAAGGCAAAGTCTCTATTGAAGGTAAAGGTCTTGATGGGAAAAGTGCAGATTCTGTGTCTATCTTGGCACGAACTATTGATGTAAATGCAGGTGTTTGGGCAAACAAACTTAATACTCGTACTGGACAAAATAATATTGACGCCAAGAATTTAAAGGCTACAGCTTTAGACTTGTCGGCTACTGAAACAAGCCGACGATTGGCTTAGATGTGGCTACAGTTGGAGGGATGTATGCGAATCATATTACTATGGTCGGTACTGAAGCTGGTGTAGGTGTTAATCTTAATGGTGTAGTTGCAGGGACTCAATCTGTTTCAGTAGATGCTAATGGTCATCTATCTGTTAATGGTACGCTTCAATCGGATACAAGTCTCGTGGCTAAAGCAAACTCTATACAGAATACAAAGACAATTGCTTCTGGTGGAGAGTTAGGTTTAGAAACAAAAAAGTTAACTAATACAGGACATATTACATCCGTTAAAAATGGACATATTAAGGTAGAAGAAACTTTAACTAATAAAAATACCATGGCAGCTGGTGCTAATACGCAGGGCGCTGTGACAGGTAATGGTTCCTTGTCTATTGAGGCAGGTACTGTTCGTAATACTAATGCGGTGATTGTATCTGGCGGTACTACAACAATTAATAGTAAAGAACTACATAATACAGAGAATGGTCGTATTTATGGTGGAAAAGTAGCGATACAAACCAAGGTACTCGAAAACCGTAAGAATGTAGCTTTAGAATCTAAATTAGATGCTGCTATGGCAGATATGAAAGCGGCAGAAGATAAGCTTGAAGCAGCGTACGCTGTAGATACTACAGCTTTTACATCAAAAACTGAACAAGATGAATATTTGAACCGAATCAAAGAACTATCTCAAGTATATGATGAAAAACTTAAGGCTGTTAAGTTAGTACAAGAGGAATTATCTGCTCATAAAGGAAGTACTATAGCAGGTCGAGAAGATGTAACTATTGAGGCAGATTCTATCTTGAATAGAGAAAAATCTCTTATATATAGTGGTGGCACTATGACGTTAGATGGTCGCGACACATTGCACAACATTGGTGGTACTATTGAGGGGATGGGAAAAGGTGTCATCCGAAGTAAAGACTATCAAAATAAGAATTCTTCCTTTACAGCAAAACGAGTTAGTCCTGAAATTGAAAGGTCTTTCTGGTGCAAGTAATGATGCTATGCTTACAGAGCAAGAAGATCAGATTTTAATTACAGATAAAAACCATAGTGAGCGTGGTCAAGCTTTTAAAAAGTCTGAGTTTAGTTCTTTAACTAGCGGCTATGGTGCCTATCATGATCATGGAAAATCATCACCTATGCCAATTTATGAAGCTGCAGAATATGTTACTGTAGAGCAAATTACGCCAGAAGAACAAGCGGCTGGCGAAGAACCAATTCCGGCAGAATATATTGGCACACAAGTACCGTCATATGCCTATGATGATCCAATTTTTAAGGAATTTAGCATTACATCTATGACGACAGAGCGTCCTCAAACAGCAGGTCCTGAACAAGAGGCTTGGGATGCGCAATTTAAGCCAATTTTGGCATCATTAAATGATAAAATTAAAGCTTATAATGCAAAGGCTCAATTGCATAACCAAAAAATCTCTGGTGTGGCTAATGAAAAAATTAATGATTATACTATAATTCGAACTAAGACTATGACTTCTCATGAAGAAGTAAAAAATAGTACACCAGGTGTAGTACGCTTTGGTGGGGATATGTCATTCACCGGAAATGGTACTAATGAAAATAGTCAAATGGTTGTAGGTGGTACATTAACCACTACGGATGCTATTAATCAAGTAGCAAAAGAAAATCAAGAAGTAACTAATACATTTGGCACTACAGAAGCTACGTATACTTATAAAAGAAGATGGCCACATAAATCTTGGCGCCGAGGTTATAAGGGTCAAGTCTTTATGACGCCACAAGTAGACAAAGAGAATCCAATATCACTTGGGGTAGGCAAGAAAGAAGACAAAAATGGTAAGGCAAAAGGTGAGGTAGGGACTAATCACCGTAAAGAGGTACAAGACTTCTTAAATCCATTTGCACAAGATAGTAGTAATAATACCTCTAAACCAACTGCAGGAAGTAACATTTTGGCATTACCTACAGAATCTTTGTATACAATACATCCTGAAAGTACTGCTAACTATGTAGTTGAAACAGATCCACAATTCACAAATAAAAAAGCTTTTTTATCATCTGATTATATGTATAAAGAGATGAAAACAAAGCCTGAGAATATTGAAAAACGACTAGGCGATGGTTTGTATGAGCAGACCTTAGTTAGAAATCAGATTGTATCTGGAACTGGGTATAGATTCCTTGATGGGTATACAGATGACGAAAGTCAATTTAAGGCTCTCATGGATGCAGGTATTGCCTATGCTAAACAACATGGTATTGTTCCAGGTGTCGCACTGACGACAGAACAAGCAGCTAGTCTCACTAGTGATATGATTTGGCTTGTAAAAGATGTTGTTATGGTAGAGGGTAAACCTGTTGAGGTGATCTATCCTAAAGTATACCTTAAACAAAGTGATAGATTGCAGTTACATACTGATGGAACCTTAATTAGTGCTAATACATTAGTTATGAATGCAAAGGAAAGTATTCGTAATGAAGGTGTTATTCAAGGTAAAACAGTAATTCTTACATCTAATCAAGATATTATTAATAGCGGTCATATTAATGCAGGGAAAGTTGGTTTACAATCTGATACAACTATTTACCAACAAGGTCAAGTTGTAGGGCATGATGCTGTAGAATTACAAGCAAAAGAAAATATCACTTTTAACAATTCTATTGAACATTTAACAAACCAAGATGTAATACATAAAACAGCAGGTATTGCCGTAACTGGCGATAAAGGCGTTATGATTGTCTCTGCTGGCAATGATGTAAACCTAGGTGGTGCAACTATCGAAGCATTGGGTAAAGAAGGTGCTATCACTATTACAGCTGGACATGATATTAATAGTACTACAGATACTCTTACTGCTAAAAAAGATATGACTCAAGATGGCGATAATTATTTACGAACCTATCGTCAAACTGAGCTGGGAACGACAATAGAAGCTGGTGGAGATATATCTATTGGTGCTAAACATGATGTTAAAGCTCGTAATTTGACCGTTAGCAGTGACTCTGGTGCTGTAAAAGTCATTGGTGAACATGACGTATCTATTGAAAATGGATACAGTGAATCTAAGGATGCATTTGCCTTAAAATACAAAGAAAAAGGTTTTCTTAATAAAAAAGAAACTAAGATCAAAACGAATGATGAATCTACAAATACATTAATAAGCACACTTAGTGGTCACACTGTAGTGGTGGGTGCTAATAATGATGTAACACTTACATCCTCTAATGTGGTGAGTACTGCAGGAACATCTGTATTAGCAGGTCATGATGTAATAACTGATGCAGCAGCAGAGCATACGCTAAGTACCGCATCTAAAGATGTAAAAAAATCTGGTATTATGGGTGCTGGCATGGGTATCATGATTGGTAAAAAACAATCTAAAGATAACTATTATATCGATGAAACTACCCATAAAGCCACTACTTTAGGATCTACTGATGGTAAGGTTACTGTACAAGCTGGTGATACAGTTCATTTGACTACGACGGATATTATAGCGGATAAAGGAATTAAACTTAGTGGACAAGATATAGTATTAGATGGCAAGGAAGATCATTACCTTTCTAAAGAAAGTCACGAATATAAATCTTCTGGTCTTACGGTGAGTCTTGGAGGCTCTGTTGCAAATGCTATAAATACAGCTTATGGGTTACAGCAAAAAGCTAAAGGTCGTGAAGATAAACGCTTGGCTGCACTAGAGTATATGGAAGCAGGTAAAGAACTTAAAACAGCAGCTGCGAACATCCACGATTACACAAGCTATACTGCGGGTTCTGTGTTAAAGAAGGGAACTGAATTAAAAGAGCTGGGACAAGCCCAATTAGCATCTGCCCAAGAGCTTAAAAATGCTTCTCTTATGAATCGATATGCGAATACAGCGACTGCAAATGTTACTGATTATAAAACTAAAGTAGGTAAAGCTAATATAAGTAAGGGAAATGCGGAGTTAGCTGATTTAGATAATAACCAAGCTGGATATAAGGCTAAGAAACGTACTAAAGCAGATAATCTTGTAAATATTCGTGTAAGTATTGGCTCTAGTAGTAGTCGAAGTGAGTCCTCTTATGAAGCAAATACATTTGATGGTGGCTCTATTGAAAGTAATGGAGATATTATCATTGAGGCTAATAGTGCAGATTCTATCAAAGGAAATATTAAAGCTGTTGGTGAAACAATTTCAGGTAAAACAGTTAAATTAGTGGCTTCTAATGATGTATCTTTACAAGCGGCAACAAATACAAGTGAAAAAGCTTGAAAATACTAAGAGTAAAGGCTGGTCTGTTGGGGCTAATATTAGTGTTGCTGGTGGCGGTATACTAGGTTTTGATGCAAGTGCTAATGCTGCAAAACCAAAAAGAGTAATACAAAGGTAACAACACATACTGGTACTACTGTTGTAGGTTCGGATGCTGTTGATATTACATCTGGAAAGGACACCCATATCAGTGGTTCCAAGGTAATTGGTAAATCTGTAACAGCCGATGTAGGTGGAAACCTTTCTATTGAAAGCTTACAAGATACAAAAGACATATGTAGGGTGAAAGCTCTAATAAAGGGTTTTTAGTGTATCTACAAATGCGGGTTCTTTAAGTAATGTATCTATGAGTTCAAGCAAAGGTAAAATGAAAAGTGATTATGCAAGTGTTACTGATCAAGCGGGTATATATGCAGGTGATGGTGGATTTGTAATTAACACGGCTGAAACAACATCTTTAACAGGCGCTGTTATAGATAGTACAGCAGACACTAATAAAAATAAATTATCTACTAAATCATTGGATGTTAAAGATGTTGAAAATACGGCAGAATATACGTCTCGTAATGTAGGTATGAGTTATAATCATGTCGGTAATTTTAAGAACCTTAGTAAAGCAGGAAAAGATGCTGTGTGGAATACATTAGGCACATTACCTAATCTGTTACCAGATTCTAGTAAATCTAGTTCTTCCACTACAAAATCTGCTATTTCAAATGGTACAATAGAAGTACGAGACGCTAACTTCAATATGCAAACACTGTCTCGAGATACAAAAGATAGCTTGAATAAGCTTGATGAAATCTTTGATAAAAAGAAAATTGAAGAACGTCAAGAATTATCTAAATTATTTGCAAAAGAAGCCTTTGGTCAATTACATAATTGGAATCCAACCTCTAAAGAAGGTAAAGCTGCAAAAGCAATAGCCCATGGTGTAGTCGCTGAAGTATCTGCTCGTATGGCAGGAAATAAACCGGGTAGTGGTTTTTATGCTGGTGCTACCAATGAAGCATTAATTGGAGAAATTCAAAAAATTGCAAAAGAGAAGCCTGATGTAGCTCAATCCTTAAGTGCTTTACTAGGCGCTGCTGTAAATGGTAGCTTAGGTTATTCCCCTGTAACAGGTGCAGCTGAAGCACAATATGGGACTAGGTGGAATCTAGAGTTAACAGAACATGCAAAAGATGTTAGATTAAATGGATATTTTGATTTCAAAAAGACTTTTGATAAAGAGTATTTAGAACAGCTTGCAGAAGGTAACCCTTATAGCGAGGAGGAGATAAAAAAAGCATATAATGATTTGTTGTTTGCACATAATCATGCAGAGGCATTTGGTCTTGCCCCTGCGGCAAATGATCTACTTGGTTTTTTCTTAGATGAAAACCCCAATGCACATGGTATTATTGATGTAGATTATACAGAGCATGGTTACCCAATTTATACATTTGGTCCTAATTCTATAGTAAATCAAACTTTTAGATCATCAGAATATCGTGCAATGAATCTTTACATATTAGGAGATGCCTATAGTAAAACTAATGCTTCACAAGTATCTATGCCTACATATATAAATTCTCATAATTTTTATGTTTATGGAATGGATCCTGCTTTAGCCTTAGGGCGTGCTGCTACAATTACGACTTTTAATAAGTCTAGTGGAGATGATTCAATCATTACTATAATAGATAATTGGAATCATGATAAAATGTTAGCAGAATTGGTTTCGTATCCGAGAATTTATGAAGCTGCTTATATTTTACAGCAATCAGGATATAGACGGACATTTGGATTTAAAAACAACATATGATTTTTTTATGTAGATTCGAAAGATATTGAGGAGATGTTATTCTATGTATAAATTTATCTTTCTTCTTTTTTGCTAGGGGGATTATTTTTTTCACAGTATGCATTGACCTTCATTAACTATGATTATAATAAATATTATACTTTTTGGAAGATATAAATTGCATGCCAATCATACATTTGAAGATACGTGGCGGGATAATGGGTTTGAGCAACATATTTATAGTTATAGCAAAGTAGGAGATAAGTTATATCTTTATGGAGAGTCTGGAATAACTATTATTACGATGAATGTTATAAATCCTAAAAATTGTAAAGATTCCGAATGGAAGATATTATGACTTCGTTCAGACATATGGAAAGTTCAGTATATATACTAACTCATTAGAAGAATTATCTAACATATATGGGAATGATTTTATTGTTTTAAATCGCTTGGAAGAATTAGATAGTAATGACTACTCCATTGTCAGAGAGATTATTGAGCAAGGCAAGGATAAAGCAAAGAAATCATCCTTGTTTTGATGAATTATTAGCAATATATAGCACTGTATGCTAATAATATTTCCATAATAGAGCAATAATCAGAGATTAAAACTCCTTGACCTTCATTCTATAGAAACATTATAATCAGATTATAATTTTATACTCGCCTAAAAGAAACCAATGAGGTGGAGATAAAAATAGGAAATGCACTCACAGAGAGCGGGATTAGCTGAGAACCAGTAGTACGCAGCTTATTAAATGGACCACCGAGGGCGCATGGAACAGAATGAACTTTCATTCCTAGTATGGTGCGACGTCACACGAGCGTTAGTTGTGAGGGATATGTTAGTATCCTGCGAAAGGGGAATGCACTGTATTCAAACAAGGTGGTACCGCGATTTATAGCATAATACAAGTATTTTCTAATAATTGTATAAGAATAGAACTATAGACTCGTCCTTGACGTTATATTGTCATGGGCGAGTTTTTTTATTGTCTTTAGACTGGTTCGTGACGTAGTTGCGAATCATATAACCAACCGCTATGCGGGTGCGGCAACGAAAGTTATACAAAAAAATCACCTTGCTTAAGTATAATGTAGGTGTTCAAGCCGCATTATATACAAAAGAAAGGTGATTTTATATGGCAACAAAGACACAGAGCCTTGCGCACACAAAATGGTTATGCAAATACCACATAGTATTTACACCTAAGTATAGACGTAAAGTTATATATAATCAATACAGAAATAGTTTACGTGAAATACTGAGACGTTTATGCGAATATAAGGGCGTCAAGATTATAGAGGGGGAGCTTATGGTAGATCATGTGCATATGCTAGTATTAATCCCACCTAAAATCTCAGTTTCATCTTTTATGGGATATTTAAAAGGTAAAAGTGCACTAATGGTGTTCGATAAACACGCAAACTTAAAGTATAAATTGAGAAATAGACACTTTTGGTCCGAAGGGTATTATGTAAGTATGGTAGGTTTAAATGAAGCTATCGTAAAAAATATATATGTGAGCAAGAGTTATATGACCAAATGAAAGATAAACTTAGTGTAAAAAAATACGAGGACCCTTTTAAGGGGGCAAGTAACACATATCCCCTTAAAGAGGGAGCGTTACGAGTCAATAGTTAGCGCCTTTCAACGCTGGCCTAGTACTACAGGCTTATAGCCCGTGAGTATTTACGGGTGGTTTTGATTCATTTTAAGCTTGAGAGCCTTTTATAGTTATCTCATTTGATATGTTAGTTGTAACTAACTATTCAACGTTACAGCAAAAAATATTACAGCATTATATATGCTATAATTTATTTATGTTGAATGATTTCTCAGAATTTATATTTTATAGAAAGAGGTTCCTTATGGCATCCGGCAGATCTGAAAAAGAGTTACAAGGGGTAACGATGTTAGGTCACAAGACCGATTACCCTACTGATTATGCACCACAGGTGTTAGAGGCGTTTGATAACAAACATCCTGATAACGATTACTTCGTTAAGTTTAACTGTCCTGAGTTCACTAGCTTGTGTCCTATGACAGGCCAACCAGACTTTGCGACTATTTACATTTCTTACGTACCAGATAAGAAAATGGTGGAGTCCAAGTCTTTGAAATTATACCTCTTTAGCTTCCGCAATCACGGGGACTTTCACGAGGACTGCATCAACATCATCATGAAAGACCTCATCAAGTTGATGGATCCTAAGTACATCGAGGTATGGGGCAAGTTTACGCCGCGCGGTGGTTTATCCATCGATCCATACGCAAACTACGGCAAGCCTGGTACAGAGTGGGAAAAGACTGCCAAAGAGCGCCTTCATTTCCACGATATGCAGCCTGAGCGCGTAGCATACCGTTAATATGGCATACGAATATTTAACAATGGTCACATCGTTCATAATGTTTTTTATGATTGGTGTGACCTTGTCTATACACCCTGCGTCGATTATGGTAGGGACGAATACGTATATAGAATCACAAAGCAAATGGACTCGATGGAACGGCTATATTATTTTTGTGTTGCTCCTATTTATTATGGACCTGTTCCTATCAAATGCTATATATCTAGCCTTTTACGATATATACGGCAATCTTAAGAACATAGGCCATCTCGGTGTTGATTTTATGGATATTTTCTTTAGTGAAAGTTTCCAAAGTCGTTGTAGCTGTCTTGTTTTTGCTCGTCGTATTCCAAGTTTTGGGACCTCGTCGATGTAGCCCATAGTGAAAGAAATCTATCCTTTTACTACAGCCAAGTAGAGGAGGGCAAGGAGCCGCCATCTTGGATGGAGCGATACATGGAAAGCGAGAAGGGCTCGCTAGGGGCAAGTATAATAGGACTCCTATACATGCTGTGGATGACCAAGAGGAGTATGTGGACATATATTGTCTGCGTTGTGTGGTTCAAGGTACTTGCTATGCTAGTTAATGTACTAGTTTCACCCGTTATCAACCGCATTATGCACACCAATAATGAACTAGCCACACATGTGATTCTTGATCCTTATATTATTTCCTATGTACTGGCGGGCTTCTTATGGGGCCATGTGGCGCTACATCATGACTTAAGTAAAGCATATAGATTAGCCAAGAGCGTTGTTATATCCTTAGTTCCTCGTCTAAGTGTATTGGTGGGGGCCATTCTCTTTATTGGATTATCTTTAGCCATCATATTCGTGCCTATCACATGGGATGTGGTGGTGGACGTGCTTACAAGTAAATAGATGAACCTAGTTATTTCCTGTATTTTTTGGGTTTTAAAAGCTATTCTCATTCTCTTGACAATGGATTGATTCAAGTGTTAGAGTATGGTTGTATTAATCAGAATGCATAAACGTTTATACCCAGTGTATGGTGAGTAACAAGGTGAAATACATATCGTCCTTGGGATATTCCTGAGGACGATTTTTATCATCTGTCGCTAGAGGGAGGATCAGATGAGCATAGTAACAAATCAAACAACTGAACTGATTGGTAAAACTCCGGTATATCAATTACCAAATACCCATATTTATGTAAAACTTGAAAAATATAATGTAGGTGGCTCTGTGAAAGACCGTGCCGTTCTTGGCATGTTACAAGACGCCAAGGAGAAAGGCCGCCTCCATGAGGATAGCATCATCGTAGAGGCTACAAGTGGCAATACAGGTATTGCTCTTGCTATGGTGGGCGCTATCTTACATATTAAAACTGTAATTATTATGCCTGAAAGCATGAGTAAAGAACGTCGTGAACTTATTAAGGCGTACGGTGCACAGCTCATCTTAACACCAAAAGAAACGGGCATGAAGGGCGCTCTTGAACGAGCAAATGAAATCTTAGAGAAATATCCTAATGCGTTTACTTTGGGCCAATTTGTAAATCCTGCGAATCCAGATATACATTACCGTACTACGGGCGCTGAAATCGTAGAACAAGTGCCGAATGTAGACGTATTTGTGGCTGGTATCGGTACAGGTGGTACTTTCACAGGTGTTACTAGACGATTGAAAGAGCATAATCCGAATCTGAAAGCTATCGCAGTGGAACCAACAGGATCTCCGGCCATTACAGAAGGCAAGGGTGGTCCTCACAAAATCCAAGGCATTGGTGCAGGCTTCATTCCTGAAAACTTCGACCAAAGCTTGATGGACGGCGTACAAACCGTGAGCGATGAAGAAGCCTTTAGCGAAGTACAAATCTTTATGCGTGAAAGCGGTATTTCCATCGGGCTTTCAGCGGGGGCAGCCATCGTAGCGGCTAAGCGCATTGCTCGCGAAACGCCAAATGCGAATATCGTCGTTATTGCACCAGATGGGGTGGAAAAATACTTATCCCTATTGGACTTCCCGAATAATGAATACGTAAAGTAAAGGATTTCGCATAGATAAAACATCTTATGTATAGGAATACGGACCACATATGTTGTATACTATATATTATATATGAGTAGAGTTATTTGAGATGGAGTCACTATGATGCAAGGTTTGCGTGAATTATGGGGCAAAATTCAATATAATATTAAGCGCGTAATGGATTCTGACCCAGCCGCAACAAGTGTGTGGATGGTTATTTGGACGTATCCGCATATTACGGCTTTATTCTGGCATTTCTTTGCGCACCGCCTCTATAAGGCGGGATGGCCAACCTTGGCGCGTCGTGTAGCATTACATTCTCGTCACGTAACGGGCATTGAAATTCACCCAGGTGCAACGATTGGCCGCGGTTTATTTATTGACCATGGTATGGGTGTTGTAATCGGTGAAACTGCCATCGTAGGTGATAATGTAACACTGTTCCATCAAGTTACGTTAGGCGGTATGTCCTCTAAACAGATAAAACGCCATCCAACGATCGAAGACGAAGTGCTCATCGGTACAGGCACAAAAATCTTAGGGGATATTACTATCGGTGCCCGCACAAAAATCGGTTGTAACCTTGTTATTAACATGATATCCCGAAAGACATGGTTATCTTTGAAACGGATCCAGAAAATATGTATGTCCGTAAACCTCGTCGTACTAATAACGGTAAGGCTGAGGAAAAGAAAATCCCCGATGACTACATAGAATACTATATTTAATATAGTAGTAAATAAATTATATAAACCGCTAACTATTAGAGACTCTAGTAGTTAGCGGTTTTTTATTGACAATGCCTTATTGGGTATGATATGATTACCCAGTAAAGCATGGAGGATTACTCAAGAGGCTGAAGAGGACGGTTTGCTAAATCGTTAGGGCGGGTTACCGTCGCTAGGGTTCGAATCCCTAATCCTCCGCCATGCAGAGACCTTACATCATCTGGTGTAAGGTCTTTTTGTATACTATGATTTAATTTTATAGGTCCTGTTATTGCAAGGATTCAGGTGAATCTAGGGCCTCATAATTATTGTATTACACAGGTGTGTAAGGTTATAGAGTTGACGTATCACAAGGGTACTCATATAATAGATTGTATAAAATGTAATTTTAAGGAGACTCTTATGAATACAAAATATACACGTCAAATGAATGTTATCCGTCGTGCATTAGGGATTGGAGCATTGTGCTTAGTAGCCTCTGTTGGTTTCGTTCACGCTGAAAGTATTGCTATCCCAAGTGCACGTCCTATGATTGATGGTATCGGTGCTGATGTAGAGACAATTAGCAGCTCTACTAAAGTACAGCACCATGTAAGTGCAGATGTTGTAACGCCAAATGATTGGACATATACGGCACTGCAAACACTTATCAAACATGGTGCTATTACTGATACCCATGGCTTTGCTTTTGATGGCACTAGCTATACAAAAGATGAGCTCATGCCTCTTATCGATGAGGTGGTAACAAAACGAGAGCAAATGAACGAAAATGATCGCCAATATGCGTTGCGTATTTACCAAGAAAACATGCGTGATGTAATGGATTATCGCATTGCTCGCGATAAGAAAATCACCGAAGAGCGTCGCCAAAAATTAGATGCAAAACGTGCTGCAAAGGCTAAGAAATCTGGTAAGGCTTACCAAGTGTCTCAAGAACAACAAGAGGCCCTTGATAAAGCTAATGATGAAGTGGCGAAACCAGAAGAGCGTGCCTTAACAGACGAGCAAATCAAAGAAAAAATGAAGAAATTTAAAATTGATGACTCTCGCGTTAAGGTAAATAACGAAGTACGCATACGTTACGCTGGTTCCAAAGATAAGAAATCCAAAACAGACGCGCGCATGCAAACGGAGATGACCTTTACTTTATAACCCTTAATTAGGAGTTATATTGCCTATCACTATCTTCTTGCAGCTCTTCATGACAAGTAGCCGCAAGGTGATGGGGGAATATGCGAACCGTACATTTACAAATGAATGATAACTATAAAGGGACCGCTTTGGCGGTCCTTTTTCTATTTAAGCATCTATGTTTATGTATCTATATTTATTTATCTATCTATGTTTATGTACCTATTTATGTATTTATCTATATTTATGTATCTATTATGTAAAAAGTGTATCTTTAAATACCCAAGAGGGGTATAAAGTATGGTACAATTAAGGATAGTGTAATATCTGTTAGGTTATATCTAGCAGTGTGATATATGGAAATTAGGAGGACCTAATGGCAAACGAAGTTAAATTACAAGATGCAATGCAATCTGATTTTACTGCTGTCGTAAGCGACATTGCAGAGGAATTATTGGCGCGCCTTAATATTGATGAGGACGGTTCTGTTATCGACATGTTCCAAACTGGTTCCTTTGATCCTTGGCAATTATTCGTCTTCTTCGGCGCTTTAGAAAAAGCTCTCGTTGAGTACAGAACGGATAAACGCAAGAAAACAGTTATCGTTCATGCACAACCTGAGGCTCTTCTTGGTATTGGCCGCGTAGTAACACCTGTATCTACTATGCTTGAGCACGTATTGATGTCTCGTCTAAACGATATGAGCGAAGGTCGCTTGGAAACAGGTATGCTTACTGTATCCTGCTGAAAGCATCGATTACGAAGGTGTAAATCTTAAAAGGTCGTCACGTAGTTATCGTATGTGACCTTGTAGACGAAGATTCTGACTACCTTAAAGAATGCATTAAACTATGTAAAGAATTGAAAGCGAGCCACGTTGTGGCGGTGCCTCTCATGTTGTGGAATCCTGAGTTAATCGACAACTTGACAGAGGAAACTATCAAGGCGGAATTATCCCATGAAAAATCGTCCTCTCTCCTAGTAAGACAAAAACAATTACTAATGCTGCTAGCAACGCAGTCAATCATGCAGTTCGAGACGGACAATTTCAGCCGCATCTTACACAAGAAATCATAAAACATGTACAATCTCTCGATGTCACGGCTACTTGGTAAAGGCTTTAAAAGCTAAAGGATGACAAGGCACAGGCGCTCTTTGATTTCTATCAAGCGTTTGAGTCCCAGCCAGTAGGTATCGCTTGTGAAAGCTACGATGGCATTGCTTTCAAATATTTAGACTGGCAGAACTTGTCTGAAGAGGCCAAGGCCTTTGGTGAAAGCCACCTCGTTGTGATGTCTGCCTTGTACGGCGTCGTAGAGCCTATGATGGGCGTGCGCGATTATCGACTCGATATGGTCGATAAGGTAGGCATTAATCTATACGACATATGGCGGGAAACGGTGGATGCATACTTTCACAAGGAGGATTGGATCCCTAAACCTAGCATCCAAAGAATATGCCAAAATGGTAAACCATCCGAAGGTAGTAACCGTTGAATTTTTGGGAGTTACGAGGCGATGCATTTAAACAGATGAGTACATCCTCAAAAAAATGAGTCGCGGTGTGATGGCTCACGAATGTTTAACAGCACAAGTGAAACATGTGCGTGATTTACCGCGCGAAGTGAATGGGTTTACCTGTGTCACTGACATAGATTCCATTACTATACCAAGCGAATCGATGACGGTTCGTTATGAAAGGAAGTGATTGTTTGCAAGTGCAAGACATTCTCGGAAAAGACCTCGTCGGCGATGAATGGCTGACCGAGGAAGAATTGCGATTTCTCATGTCTGTAACTGATGAAGATGAGTTGCAGTTAATATATAAAAAGGCTTACGAAGTGAAGGCGAAATATGTACAGCCTGTAGCGTACTATCGTGGCCTCATCGAGTTCTCGAATCGATGCATCAAAAACTGTAATTACTGCGGTATCCGTCGTGAAAATGATAAGACGGAACGCTTTGATATGAATCGAGAAGATATTATCAAGATGGCACAGTGGGCGTATGACCATGAATATGGCTCCATTACGCTACAATCTGGTGAACGCTGTGATGATGCCTTCGTTGATTATGTGGTAGATCTTATTCGCGATATTAAGGCCATCGGCGATGGTTCCCTCGGCATTACGATGTGCGTAGGGGAACAAAGCGAAGAGGCGTACCGCCGCATGCGTGAAGCCGGTGCGAGCCGTTATTTATTGCGCATTGAAACAACAAATAAAGAACTGTACCATAAAATTCATCCTCAAGATGAATTGCACTCCTTTGAAACGCGCGTTGAATGCTTACGTCGTTTGCGTCGCGTAGGCTTCCAAGTAGGTACAGGCGTTATGATCGGCTTGCCTGGTCAAACGGAAGAAGACCTAGTAAATGATATCTTGTTCTATCGCGACATGGATATCGACATGATCGGTATGGGGCCTTATGTAGTGCATCACGATACGCCACTAGGCCAAGAGGCTCTAGCGATGGGGATTGATGATGAAGCGGGCAAGCTCCACCGCGTTCAATTAGGTCTTAAGATGATTGCGTTGACGCGCTTGTTCTTGAAAGACGTAAACATCGCGGCTACTACAGCGTTGCAAGCACTGGATAAACTAGGCCGTGAAAAAGGCTTAGCCGCGGGAGCAAACATTCTGATGCCTATCATTACGATTCCAGAACACCGTGCAAAATACTTGTTATACGATAATAAACCTTGCGTAGACGACAATGCAGAACAATGTAAAGACTGCTTGACGCGCCGCGTTATGTCCATTGGTGATACTGTAGGATGGAACCAAAATGGTGACTCCAAGCACTACGGCAAACGGACAGGAAAATTTTAGTTTTCTCTGTGTATCTAATTCATTGATCCTATTATATGTTTTAGGGGAGTTTTGCCTATATATAGATGGGGCCCCATTACATAACGACAACTTAATTAAAAAAGACGGTCTATACTTGCTTGCTCCTCGTTCCTGATGTCGCAGCACAAGTACAGACCGTCTTTTTTATAACTTTATATGAGCTGTAGTCCCATCTATATATAGATTGCATCGATAAAGCTTTATTAATAGATACTTAAGGTAATTATACACATAGAAATACTAAAATCTGTGGGAAAGAGTGAAATGTAGAGATTAAAAGTATAAAGTCTATGTAGCATGTTATATAATAAAGGTAATTAAGAAATTTGTATATATTAGAGGTGTATTATGGAGACCAAATGGTATTCTGATATGTGGCATTTGTTGATGCAGCCTTTTAAACGAGGAATGGATCAAGTGGTGGAGTCGGGAACCATAAAAAAAGGTTTGTTTAGCTTAGCTTTTATGACTTTGGAGCCAATCATACCTTTGCTTCTGTTCAATGCATTGATATTTCCGCTTTTCCCCAAGAACTGAGTTTAATGGGTTGGTTCCTCTATTCGTATTGGGGATATTGCAGCCTTATCAGTTACTATTCCTTTGGGTGCTCCATTTATATTCGTTGCTTCAACAGGCCGTTATGGCTTCCATTATATATAATGTGATAGTCAAAAAAATGGGTGGTATAGATGATGTATGTGCCGTTATGAAGGTTCATTTTTATCTTTATGCTTATGCTGCCGTGTACTATACAGTTGGATATATCATTCTTGCTAGCATTTTTATATTAACCTATTTTTTCACTGATAATCATACTGTAGTTATTGGAATACTCCTGTTGGGGAGTGTGATCTTAAGCTTAGGCCTCTTATGGATATCTGTAGAACTCTTTTCTAGACAAGTTAAGCTTTCTAAAAAGAAAACCTTAATAGCCTTTCTTTTGATGATGGCGGGAATGATTCTAATAGGCGTTCTTATAGCTGCTTTTCTTATTTCTCTTAGCCCAAATAAAGATTTAATACTTTAGTCTTTAAAACGATATACAATATTATAATCATAGAGTAGTCCTCTTTTTTGGGAAATTTTTTCTCATAAAAAGAGGACTTTTCTATTGAAGTGTCGAAATGTATTAGCAAAAGCCGTAATTTGCCAATAAGGAGGCGATTCCGATGAAAGAGTACAGTAGTGATAAAATTAGAAACGTTGCTGTTGTTTCCCACGATGGTGCAGGTAAAACAGCTCTTGTTGAATCCTTGTTGTTAACCTCTGGTGCGGTTGATTTCGTAGGCAAAGGCCAAGATAATAAACATATCATGGACTTTGAACCAGAAGAAATTAAACGTAACGTAACTATCCAGTTGGGCATGGCTCCATGTGAGTGGCATGACCATAAGGTTAACTTCGTAGACACTCCAGGTTACAATGAATTCCATGGTGAAGTTCGTGCTGCTTTGCGTGCGTGTGATGGTATGTTAATGGTACTATCCTCCACATCTGGTGTAGAAACTGACACAGTTCGCGCATGGGATTATGCCGTTGAATTACAAATGCCACGTATGGCATTTATCAATAAAATGGATGTAGATGGTGCCGACTTCTTCGGTACTATTGAAAGAATGCGGGAATTATTTGGCAAAGGCATCATGCCATTGCAGATTCCTATCGGTGAAGGCGCCAACTTTGAAGGCGTCGTAGACGTAGCAAAAATGACTGCGTTTACTTATAAGGACGGCCAACCAACTGAAATCGCTGTACCAGCTCACCTTATCGAAAAGGCTCAAGAAATTCGGGAAATGACCGTAGAAGCCGCGGCTGAAGGTAGCGATGAATTGTTGGAAAAATATTTAGAAGGCGAAGAGTTATCCTTAGATGAAATTCGCCAAGGCTTGCGTGAAGGTATGATTAGTGGCCGTGTGTGCCCAATCATGTGTGGTAGTGCCACATCTCGTATTGGCTTAGATCAAGTATTGGATCGTATGATCCGTTACATGCCAGATGCAACTAAAAAGGTTATGACCGCAACTGATGCAGAAACTGGCGAACAACGGGCAATACATGTAGATAAACCATTAACTGCATTCGTATTCAAAACGTTGTTAGACCCATTCGCAGGCAAACAAAGCTTTGTACGTATCTTCTCTGGTGAACTCAAAGAAGGCGACCGCCTCTTTGATGTAAATCAAGGCGTAGAAGAAAAATGGGGCAAGATGGTTACCCTTATCGGGAAGCAACAAATCCCTGTATCCTCTGCTAAAGCTGGCGATATCGTAGTGATACCGAAATTGGCTAATGCTAAGACTGGGGATACATTAACTGCTCCTGACTTTAAAGTAACATACGATGCTATCCGTTTCCCTCAACCTCTATACACAGTGGCTATGGAGCCAGTGAAAAAAGGTGAGGAGGAAAAATTAGCTAGTGCTGTTCTTAAGGTAGCAGAAGAAGATCCTACTTGCGTAGTAGTGAAAAATGCTGAGGCCCGCCAATTACAAATCGATTGTATGGGCGAGGTACATCTCGAGCATATTCTCAATAAAATGGACCGCAAATACGGCGTACAAGCTAAACTTGTGACTCCATATATTCCATACCGCGAAACTATCAAAGGCTCCGCTGAAACCGAGTCTAAATATAAAAAACAAAGTGGCGGTCATGGTCAATATGGTCACGTTAAGATTCAAGTGGACCCATTATACGATGGAAGCGAATTTGCATTCGTAGACAAAATCTTTGGTGGTGCTGTACCTAAACAATACATACCAGCAGTGGAAAAGGGTGCCAAAGAAACCCTAGATAAAGGCTTAATTGCGGGATATCCTATGATTGGCGTGCAAGTGACACTCTTGGATGGATCTTACCATAGTGTAGACTCCTCAGAGTTAGCATTTAAAGTAGCTACGTCACAGGCTATCAAGGATGTAATTCCTAAGGCGAAACCAGTCCTATTAGAACCAATCTATGAAGTTAACGTGTTTGCACCAGATGCTTTCATGGGCGACATCATGGGTGATTTAAATAGCCGTCGAGGTCGTGTATTAGGCATGGAACAAAGTGAAAGAACAGGTATTTCTGTTGTTAAAGCTCAAGTACCATTGGCTGAAATGGCCGATTATGTGACTGCATTGCGCTCTATCACTCAAGGACAAGGCGTATTTAACCGTCAGTTCCATACTTATGAAGAGGTTCCACATAAGCAAGCGGAAGAAATTATCGCTGCTCATAAACCTCAAGAATAAATGTTAAGAACATGTCCACGTACTGTATGTAATACAGTTAGAATCACTACAACTGAATAAACAATTGCATATTGTAACAACTTCATATGTAAAATTTCATAGCATAACAATTGACGAAAGTCATAAATCTGAATAGTATTTTACACTGGCCCTCCATATATGTAGCGTATGGAGGGCTTTTACTAGTCTTTTGTGTATATATGTGCTAACATAGAGGGTAAATATAATTACAACCGTGTGCTTACTATATAAAATAGATAGTGTGAAAGGATCGTATATGTTTTTCTCTAGTATTACTGCAGATTACACAAAAATGGGATATCCTAAAGCCATCGTACGGGCTTTGGATTTCTTGAAAAATACAGATTTGAAAGCATTGCCTGGTGGTCGTCATGCCATTGAAGGGGACATGATGTACGCCAATGTAGACGATGTAGAAACAAAATTGTTTGAAACTACAAAACCTGAGTCTCATCGCAACTATGTAGATATTCAATTTATGGTAGATGGGGAAGAAAATATGGGCTTTTTCGTAGATAAAGGCCTCGTAAAGCCTGTGGAGTCTTATCCAGATCGTGATTGCTATTTCTACCCAAACGAAGCTGTCGATGAAGGCCAAATCCACTGCCCAGAAGGGTACTATACAGTATTTTTCCCATCCGATATCCATCGCCCGCTACTTGCTGTAAACGATAAGCCTATTAAAATCCGTAAGGTCGTTGTAAAGGTTCACGTATCCCTGCTCGGTGAGTAGTATGAAGCGATATGAAATTATAGGTGTTTTACTAACCCTATTAGGTGCGGTTCTATGGGGCGTATCGGGTACATCAGTACAGTTTCTAAGCAATTTTAGGGATATGAACTTAGAATGGCTAGTGACCATGCGATTAATTACAGCTGGGCTATTGACTGTACTCTATGCTTGGTTTAAATATGGTAATTCCATCTTTAATGTCTTTCGTAGTTTGAAAGATACAGTAGGTTTAATCATTTTTGGCGTATTTGGTATGGCCTTATGCCAATATACATACTTTAAATCTATTGCCTTAGCTGGAGCTGGTATTGCAACGGTACTACAATACTTGGCACCGTCTATGATTATTATTTATTTGCTAGCTCGTTATGGTAAACGTCCGTCTAAAGGCGAAATTATTTCCGTTATACTTGCATTAGTAGGCACCATATGCCTGATGGGGAACGATGGCTTGTCTATTGAAAGCTTCCCGCTCACAGTGCTTGTATGGGGGCTACTATCTGCTGTAGGTGTCGCTGTATATAGTCTTTCTCCTGTGGATTTACTATATAAATATGGAACCTTGCCGATTGTAGGCTTCGGTATGCTCATGAGTGGTATTGTTGCTGCCATATTGTTCCATCAACCTAATTCGTATGCGATGTGGGATGTATGGACCGTTATTGGTTGTTTCAATGTTGTCTTTCTTGGGACCATCGTATCCTTTAATGCTTACTTGGAAGGTGTTAAACGAATAGGTGCGGTGCCAGGATCCATCTTGTCATCTATTGAACCGATTTCGGCAGCTTTCTTTGGATGGGCTCTTTTAGACAATCAATTTAGTCTATTAGGACTAATTGGCATGGCCATGATCATTGCCACTGTTATTATTATTGCTTTAGAAAAACGTAAATAATTTATAGATGATTGATTTAGGTTAGCCTATATTGATTTAAACATATCTATAATTTAATGTTAGAGGTTTCATCTCTGCGTATTGCAGAGGTTGGGACCTCTTTGCTATTATGATACATATTGTGAAAGTATTCGTCATGGAGGGGCGTATGGAGGAAAAACAATGGAAGGGCATGGGCCTTGCCATTATGGGAGCTCTGTTTTGGGGGCTTTCAGGCACATCTGTACAATTTCTTGAAAATGCAAAGCACATCAATGTGGAGTGGCTATTAGAGGCGCGCTTACTTATAGCAGGTATTCTAACTATTGTATTAGCCTATATACAAGAGGGGAAGCGTGTTTTCTCTATCTTTAAAGAGCCGAAAGACATAGGAAAACTACTGATTTTTGGCATATTAGGGATTGCCATGGTGCAGTATGCGTACTTTAGAGCCATCGCTATTTCAGGGGTTGGGGTGGCTACAGTGCTTCAATATGTAGCACCGACGATGATTATTATTTACCTATTTTTACGGTATTTTAAAAAGCCATCTATACCAGAGCTATTTTGTATTTTGCTTGCTATGGTTGGTACCGTTTGTATTGTCATGCAAGAGGGCTTAGATATGTCGTCCTTCAACGAAGAAGCCTTGTTCTGGGGTCTCGTATCAGCGGCCAGTATTTGTATTTATACATTACAGCCCATTGAGCTTTTAAAAACATATGGCACTACGTCTGTAGTTGGTTTTGCCATGTTTATCTGCGGCATCTTGTCTGTTGCCATGTTCCAACAATTTGAATCTGAAGCTATTTGGGATGGTATGACGTGGCTGGGGTTATTTGCCATCATTATACTTGGTACAGTGGTATCCTTTAATGCCTATATGGAAGGGGTAAGCTCATTGGGGCCGTACAAGGTTCTATACTTTCATCCTTAGAACCAATATCCGCTGCCTTATTTGGGTGGGCACTTCTCGGAAATGAATTTACCCTCATCGGTATCTTTGGCATGATCTGTATTATTGCTACTGTGTTTATCATTGCTTGGGATCGGCAACGACAAATTAAACGAGAAGTACTAAAAAAATTAAATAAAGAGGAAATTGTGTGATCTGCGTATGTATGCTTTTATATTTCTAAAAACCTCAATATAAGTTATAATATATACAAGAATAATTATTGATGTATATAGAAATTTGTAGTGCTGTGTATATCATCTTATTGGTTGACTATTTAATTAGCTATTTGTGTAGCTCTTCATATAGTTGAAGTATAGGTATCTATTGTATTTTAGGAGGTAAGTATGTCTGTAAAAGATTTCGTACAAAAACGCCGTGAAGCATTAATTGAATTGCGCCGTGATTTTCATAAGTATCCTGAAACTGCTTGGTTAGAATATCGTTCTGCTGCTAAGATCGCGGCAACGCTCATTTCCTTGGGCTATGATGTAGCGTTAGGCGAAGAAGTTCTTGATTTGGATTCTCGTATGGGCTTGCCTAGTAAGGATGTTATGAGTGCTGCTATGGCTCGTGCCATCGATGAAGGTGCTAATCCAGAGCTAGTAGAAATTGGGCTTTGGTAAAACAGCGATTGTAGCAACTATGAAGTTCAGTGATGAAGGTCCTGTAGTGGCATTCCGTGTAGATATGGACTCTAATGATGTTATCGAATCTAAAGAGGCTGGACATGCACCTGTTAAGGGTGGCTATCGCTCTTGTCATGATAAAGCGATGCATGCTTGTGGTCATGATGCACATATGGCAATGGGTCTTGGTCTTGCCGAATATGTAGCAGAGCATAAAGATCAATTCAAAGGTACTCTTAAATTGATCTTCCAACCAGCAGAGGAAGGCGTGCGCGGTGCTAAGGCAATGGTTAACGCCGGCGTTGTAGATGATGTAGACTACATGTTCGGTTTGCACATTGGCTTCAATGAAAACTATGCAAATTGCTTTGCTTGTAGTAATCATGGCTTCTTGGCTACTACTAAACTAGATGCGGTGTTCCACGGTTATGCTGCTCATGCTGGTAGCTCTCCAGAGAAAGCGAAAAATGCAATGCTTGCAGGTTGTACAGCAGTGCTTAATTTACAAGCCATTGCTCGCCACGGTAAAGGTGCTTCTCGTATGAACGTTGGCATTTTTGAAAGTGGTACTGGCCGTAATGTAACACCAGATACAGCAGTTCTTAAATTAGAAACTCGTGGGGCTACTACAGAGATCAATGATTACGTAATCGGCCGTGCAGAAACGATTATCAAAGCCGCTGCAGAAATGCACGACTGCTCCTATGAAATTACAAAACAAGGTGAAACTCCATCTTGTCGTATGAGCGATGAATTGGCTCCTGAAATCCAATCTATTATTAAACCTCTTGGTATCTTTAGAGACGTTCCATTAGATTATAGTGGCGGTGGTAGTGAAGACTGTGCATACTTCTTGAATCGCGTAATTAGCCGCGGTGGCATGGGTACATATATGCTAGTAGGCTCCGCTATCAAAGCTCCACATCACAACCCGCTCTTTGATATCGATGAAGAAGATATGCTTAACGGTGTTATTGCATTAGGAACTATTGCAGCTCACTATTTGAAATAATATAGATTGTGAGGTTTGTTATGATTCAACGGGATCGCTTAGTTAACGATTTTGAAGCTATGTCACAGTTTACTGCACCTGGTGAAGGCATTAATCGCCTTGCTTTCACCGATGCAGACTGGGCAGGCCGCCAATATATTATAGACCGCATGGTTGACGCAGGCTTAACTGTAGAAACAGACGGTTTTGGGAATGTTATTGGCTATAAGGTTGGTAAGAATCCTGACTTGCCTGTTGTTATGGTTGGTTCTCATACGGACAGTGTTCCAAACGGAGGCAATTATGACGGTGTGGTCGGCGTGTTATCCGCTATTGAAGTGATTCGTAGCATGAATGATGATGGTTTTGAACACGATCATACGATTGCTGTTGTGTCCTTTATGTGTGAAGAGTCCGGACGCTTTGGAGATTCTACATTAGGTAGTAAGGCGATGCGCGGTGCGTTGACAGTACAAGACTTACATCGACTAAGAGATAAACAAGGTAGTTCCTTATACGAGGTTTTGAAAGGTCGCAATTTACATCCAGATGAAATTGAACAGGTGAAATACAAGCGACCTGTAAAATCTTTTACAGAAATCCACATCGAGCAAGGTAAGGTGCTAGAGCACGAACAGAAACGTATTGGTATTGTCACTGGGATTGCAGCACCGGAACGGTTTTATGTGACCATTCGTGGTAATGCTGATCATAGTGGGGCTACACCGATGAACTTGCGCCATGATGCGCTCTGCGGGGCATCCAAAATTATCCTTGGCATCGAGGAAATCGCCGCTATGCAGGAGGAGCCTCCAGTAGTAGGCACCGTCGGTATTGTAGAGGTTACACCGGGGGCGATGAACGTCATTCCTGGCGTGGTGAAATTAGGCGTAGATATCCGTAGTATCTCTGAGGTTGCCCGCAACTCGGTAGTGACATTAATTAAAGAATTTATCGATGTTACTGCAGAAAAACGTGGCTTATCCTATACGATTGAACCTGTTGCACAAGATCATCCGGTAGCGATGCATCCTGCTATGATTAGAGAAATCGAAGAGGCTGTTACATCATTAGGTGTAGAATATATGGCACTGCCAAGCGGTGCTGGTCACGATGCTATGCACTGGGCTGATGATGTGCCAACGGGAATGATCTTTATTCCATGCCTTAATGGCATCAGTCATAATCCGGCGGAATTCGCTGAAATGGATGATATTGTAACGGGCGTAGAAGTGCTTGATAAAGTGCTTAGAAAGCTTAGTTTGGTAGACATAAAACTTGTATAGTGCGTAGCATGCTTTTTGTGAGATATTTTTGTATAAACAGTAGAAATGAGTGACTTTGTTTCTACTGTTTTTTTTACATATAGGAGAAAAATATAATATGGTTATTGCAGGTATTGTTATCGTAGTAGCGACCTTTATCGCTATTATTAAAAAGTTTGAAACGCGGCTCGTGTTATTATTGTCGGGCCTACTGATGTGTTTTATTGGTGGTAATCTAGGGGCAGGTACGACGGCTTTTGTAAAAGAACTGACAAACCCAGGTCTTGTGCCGACGATTTGTACTGTTCTTGGTTTTAGTTATGTTATGGAATACACAAAATGTACGGAGCATATGGTGTATTTTATCTCTGCTGGCCTTAAAAAGATGACTAAGATCATCATCCCTGGCGCCGTTATTATTACGTTCTTAATCAACATTGCGTTGCCTACAGCGGCAGGTTGTGCGGCGGCGGTAGGTGCTCTATTAATCCCCGCGCTTATTCGCTCTGGTGTACATCCCGCAATGGCAGGTTCTGCTATTTTCTTAGGTACTTGGGGTAGCTCCTTGAGCCCAGGCCTTATGTTTAACCCTCAAGTAGCACAGCTAGCCGGTGTAGATGTAATGACAGTTATTGCAAGTTTCTCTATGCAAGCCATGATTGGCATCGTAGTAGCCGCAATCTTACTAAACATCGTAGCTATTATTAAGAAAGAGCATACAGGGTATGTGATGAAAAATGATACTACTGAGGACAGTAAAGAGTTTAAAGTAAATTATTTCTACGCTATTATTCCTATTATTCCGCTTGTATTGCTTGTATTAGGCAGTAAACAAGTAGCAGTAATTCCTGAGGTTTCCGTTCCTGTATCTATGCTCATTGGTACAGCGATTGGTATTGTAGCGGTTCGCCCTAATGTAACAGAAGCGGTGAAAAAGTTCTTCCGCGGTACTGGCGATGGTATGTGTGATGTAGTAGGTCTTATGGCTGCTGCGGCATGTTTCACAGCTGGTATGCAACTTATCGGTCTTACTAATGCTCTTATTGATGGCATGAAGAACTCTCAACAAATCGCTCAAATCGGTGCGGCCTTTGGACCATTCTTATTGGCTGTTATCTCTGGTTCTGGTAATGCAGCAGCCCTTGCCTTTAACGGTGCTGTAACACCACACGCAGCAGACTTTGGGTATGGCATTATGGAACTTGGCTCCATGGCGCAAATCGGTGCAGGTATCGGTCGTAGTATGAGTCCTGTAGCAGGTGCAGGTATTATCGTTGCTGGTATTGCGGGAATCAATCCTATGGAAATGGCAAAACGCAATGCTGTACCATGTATCATTGCTACAGTTGTGATTATGCTACTATTACTCTAATCTAAGATATGTGATTGTGTCATAGTAGAGAAATTATTTTTATAAAAGCTATTATAAAAGAAAACCCGTCATGACTCTTGTCATGACGGGTTTTTTACATATATTGAGGTACAAGGTATAAGTAAAATTTATGGATACTAAAGAAAAGAGCAATTTGTTTTTATTGCATTTTCATAATATATTATATGTATTAAAGGAATATATACTATACCTTTGTGTCTGCCCAGGTTTTCATAAATGAGTAAAAAGCCTGTACTGGCTTGGACTCAAGGGCACTGTTACGGGTGTACATCCACGTATCACGAGTCATGATGTGATCATCAAGATCCTTTAAGGTTTCTTTAAATAGTTTAGGGTAATCGTTGCCACAGCTTTGGGTAAGGATGGTAAAACCAAGTCCTTGGTTGACGAGCTTCATGCAGGTATCGATGTCGTTCACCTCGATGGTGCGCATCGGTGGTTGTGAGTAGTGAGAATACCACCAATCATCTATAGTTTGCTGTAAATTCGGATCTGTTTGATAGTGAATATAGGGCAGATGAGGTAAGTCCTCAACGGCACAAGGCGTTTTGTTAAAGAAGCAGAATGGTTCGGACCAAATATGTTCTTTCGACTCTGTCCAGGTGTGAGCACCGCGGATGATGGCAGCATGTAGGCGACCTTCAAGGAAGTCATGGTATAGCTTATAGCTAAGTCCCGTATACATGATGATATCAATGTGCGGATACGTCTCTTTAAAGGTCGATAAAATATGGGGAATGTGATACTTTGCGAATACATTTGAGCATCCTAGGTTTAATGTACCACGTGGTTCACTACCCATAGCTAATAGCTCTTGGCGCACCGAAGTATAAGAATTGAGCAAATCTTCGGCGTATCGCACAAGGCGTTGACCTTGGTAGGTAAACTCTACACCACGAGCTTGTCGGTTGATGATGGGACAGTTAAATTCCTTTTCTAATTTTTTTATTCGTTCACTCAATGCAGGTTGTGTCATAAATAGACGACGCGCCGCATAAGTAATATTATTTTCCTCTGCTAAGGTTTTTAAAATTGTACAATCTTTCGTGTCCATAAACTCTCCTTTACATATGTATTATTGTACTCTATCCCATAGAGTTGGTACAGATGAGGGACGTTAGATTTATACAAATTATTAAAGACTAGGTACTAGTAAGAGGAATGGAACTTTCACCAATACACATGGTGAAAGTATAGTGTTTGTAAAGGTTTACACATGCCTGAAAGTAATAAAGGAGCAAGTCATGGTTGAGTTAATTTCAAATGGTGTATTTTTATATCACGGTACGGATATCGTTCCTGCAGATTCTAGTGCAGCCCTTGATCAGCAAGAAGTTTTTAATAAAGAGCGCGCCTATAAGGAAACGATGGCGTACCGTATTTAATGGACCACCAGCAACATGAAGGCGATCAAGATTTACGCATCAAATTTGATGCTTTAACATCTCACGATATCACCTATGTTGGTATTATTCAAACGGCTATTGCTAGTGGTCTAGATAAATTCCCAATCCCTTACATTTTGACAAACTGCCATAACAGTTTAGCCGCTGTAGGGGGCACAATTAACGAAGACGACCATGTATTTGGCTTATCTGCAGTACAACGCTTCGGCGGCGTCTATGTACCTCCTCATCTTGCCGTTATTCACCAATATATGCGTGAAACAATGGCAGGTTGTGGCAAAATGATCCTCGGATCCGACAGCCATACTCGTTATGGTGCGCTTGGTACGATGGCGATTGGTGAAGGCGGTCCAGAGCTTGTAAAACAATTGCTCGGTCGCACCTATGATGTACAACGTCCAGAGGTTATCGCGATTTATCTCGATGGTAAACCTAAACACGGCGTAGGTCCACAAGACGTGGCTCTCGCTATTGAAAAAGCTGTATTTAAAAATGGCTTTGTAAAAAATAAAGTAATGGAATTTGTAGGCCCTGGTATTGAACACTTATCCATGGACTTCCGTAACGGCATCGATGTAATGACTACAGAAACTACATGCCTTACAACAATCTGGAGAACAGATAGCAATACGAAAGAATTCTTAACACTCCACGGTCGCGGTGATGCATACAAAGAGCTTAACCCTGGCGATGTGGCTTACTATGATGGCCTTGTAAAGGTTAATCTTGGGGAAGTGGAAAGCATGATTGCTATGCCATTCCATCCAAGTAATGTATATACTATTAAAGAAATCAACGAAGGTGGTCGCGATTTATTAGCGGAAATCGAACGTCAAGCAGTTGAGCAGTTAGATAATAAATCCTTGTCCTTGCAATTACCTGAAAAACACTTTGACGGCAAACTACACTTAGATCAAGGTATCATCGTAGGTTGTTCTGGCGGTTTGTATGAAAATATTATGCAAGCTGCCAATATCGTACGCGGTAAGAGCGTAGGCTCCGGTCGTTTCGCTTTCAGCGTATATCCTTCTAGCCAGCCAATTTACTTAGAACTTATGAAAAATGGTGCTCTTGTAGACCTTATGAGCGCTGGTGCTATCGTGCGTACAGCCTTCTGTGGTCCTTGCTTCGGCGCAGGCGATACACCTAATAATACGGGCCTCAGTGGTCGTCATGCGACTCGTAACTTCCCGAATCGTGAAGGTTCTAAACCAGCAATGGTCAAATCTCTTCTGTTGCACTTCTTGACTCCCGTTCTGTAGCAGCTACAGCTATTAACGGTGGTGCATTAACGGCGGCCACTGATGTGGAATATGATGATGTGGTGCCAGCTTACCATTATGATGATAAACCTTATGAAAGCAAGGTATATAGTGGTTTTAACGAACCTAATAAAGATACTGAACTCGTGTATGGACCATCCATTAAACCATGGCCTTCTATCGAAGAATTGACACCAAATGTATTGCTCAAAGTAGCAGCTTATATCGACGATCCTGTAACAACTACAGATGAGTTGATTCCGTCTGGCGAAACATCTTCCTACCGCTCTGACCCATATGCATTGTCTGAATTTGCCTTGAGCCGTAAGGTTCCTGAATATGTAGGTCGTGCTAAAGCCGTTCGCGATTGGGAAAAATCTCGTCAAGAAGGTGAAAGTGCAGCAGATTTAGTAACTGCCTATGAAGAGGTAAAACAAGCGCTTGGTCTTACAGAATCCGTAGAAGATATGGCTAAGTCTACAGCTGTTTCTAGCATGGTATATGCTAATCGCCCTGGCGATGGCTCTGCTCGTGAGCAAGCAGCATCCTGCCAACGCGTATTGGGTGGCGGTGCTAATATTGCTATTGAATATGCTACAAAACGTTATCGCAGCAATGTTATTAACTGGGGCATGCTACCGTTCCTAACTAGCGAAGAAGACTCCAAAACTATGGCAGTAGGCGATTATGTTTATGTGCCAAATGTGCGTGACCAATTATTCTCTGACTCCGATGATTACAAAGCATATGTTATCAGCGGTGGCGTGAAGAAAGCAGAAATCACATTGCACTTAGGTCACCTCAGCGATGAAGAAAAAGATATTATCGCAGCAGGTTGTCTCATCAACTACTATGCAAATGCCAAAGCATAAGTGGTGAGCATAAAGGAGTACATTATGAACGGGTATAAAGAAATTCCTGTTACTTATATGCGCGGCGGTACTAGTAAAGGGGCATATCTGTTAAAAGATACGCTTCCAACTGACCCAGCTGCTCGGGATCGTATGATTTTAGATTTATATGGCTCTCCCGATGCGCGTCAAATCAATGGTATCGGCGGTGCCGATCCATTGACGAGCAGGTAGCTATCGTAAATCCTTCTGACCGCGATGATGCGGATATCGACTACACCTTTGGTTATGTCGGTATCGCTGATGCGGTGGTAGATTACGAAGGTAATTGTGGTAATATTTCTGCTGGTGCAGGGGTATTTGCTATTATGGAAGGCTTTGTAAAAGCCGTAGAACCAGAAACAGTGGTTCGTATCTTTAACACAAATACAAATAAGGTTATCGAAGCGCACGTGCCAGTCCGAGATGGCAAACCTGTTATTGACGGTGATTTTGCTATCGATGGCGTGCCTGGTACAGGTGCTCGTATTACATTATATTTCTTGGAGCCTGGCGGTTCTAAGACGGGTAAGCTACTACCAACAGGCAATGTACAAGACACAATTACATTGGCTGATGGTCGCACAATCCAAGTTAGTCTCGTAGATGCAGCTAATCCAGCTGTATTTGTAAAGGCTACAGACCTTGGTTATGAAGGCACGGAGTTACCGGCTTTCACAGAAACGGATGGCGGTGTATTACTCAATACACTTGAAGATATTCGCACTACTGCAGCTGTAATGATGGGACTTGCTCCATCTAAAGAGGCTGCTAGTCCTGCAGTTCCAAAGGTATGCATGGTGTCCGCACCACAAACCTACGTGGCAAGCGATGGTCGAACTATCAAGGGGAATAGTATAGACATCGTGGCTCGTACAAAGGCACTCGCTGTAATGCATAAAGCATATGCTGTTACAGGTGGTATTTGTACAGCTACAGCAGCGCTTATTACGGGGACTGTGGCGAACGAAGTAGTGAGCGAACGTGCTAAAGAAACGAATCAAGTTACTTTAGCGCATCCATCAGGGAAATTTGATTTCGAAATATGCTTAACCAAAGATAAGGGTTGGCATGTGGAGAAGGCGGGCGTCGCTAGAACAGCGCGACCGATTATGAAAGGCATAGCTTATGTTAAAGGAGAGTAAGAATGAATAAGCTACTTAAAATTGCAATTATGTTTGCCATTCCTCTGGCAATGTGGTTCATTACACCGCCAGAAGGTTTGAGCGTTGGGGCTTGGCGACTGCTAGGTTTCTATTTAATGGCTATCGTTGGTCTTGTTGTTAAACCTTGGCCAGCACCAATTATCTTGTTATTATCTATTGCAGGTTCTGCAATTTTCTTGAATGCTACGAAAAACGTATTGTCTGGTTATGCATCTACCACAGTATGGTTAGTATTCTCTGCGTTCTCCCTCAGTGTGGCGTTCGTAAAAACAGGCCTTGGCCGTCGTATTGCGTACCTATTGATTAAATCCTTAGGTCACACTACATTGCGTCTTGGCTATGTAACTGCTTTATTAGACCTTATTATTTCTCCAGTAACACCTTCCAACACAGCACGTTGTGGCGGTATCGTGTTCCCAATCATGAACTCTGTAGCAAAAGCGTTAGGTTCTGAGCCTGGTGAAAGCGCTAAAAAAGCTGGTTCTTACCTCATGGTTAACACATACATGGTGACTAAGGTAACAAGCTTGATGTTCGCTACAGCAATGGCACCAAACTTATTGGCTGCTGACTACATGAACAAAATCCTCGGCGTAGATATCAACTGGGGCCTTTGGGCATTAGCACTCGTAGTACCAGGTCTTGTGATGCTTCTCATTACACCTGCTTTGGTATACTACTTAGACAAACCATCTATTCAACACATCGACTCTCATGCGATTGCTGATGAAGGTTTGAAAGAACTTGGACCTATGTCTGGTCGCGAGAAATCTCTTATTGCTATCTTTATCCTTGCCTTAGTTGGTTGGGCGTTGCCTTCCATCTTGACGCAAGGCTTTGGCATTAAATTCTCCCTTGATGCAACAGCAGTAGCTATCGTAGCCATGGTAGCAGCTCTTGTAACAGGCGTAATCAAATGGGAAGATATGCTTGAATCCAAAGGTGCTTGGAACACATTGATCTGGTTCGGTGGTATCATCGGTATGTCCAGTGCGTTGTCCAAGGTTAAATTCTTTGAATGGCTAGCTGACTTTATGGGCACACACTTCAACTTCGGCGACAACCCAATGCTGGCTCTTATTATCATCGGCGCTATCAGTATCGCTGTTCGTTACTTGTTCGCCTCTGGTAGTGCGTACGTTGTAGCCATGCTTCCAGTATTCCTTACTGTAGGTAAAGTAGCGGGTGTAAACCCAATGGCGTTGTCCTTGTTACTAGCTGCTACAAACTCCTACGGTGGTGCGTTGACTCACTACGGCGGTGCAGCGGCTCCAATCGTATTCGGTGCAGGTTACAACACAGTTAAGAGCTGGTGGATTATCGGCGGTATCTTCGCTATCATGTGCTTCATCGTAAACCTTACAGTGGGCTACGCATGGTGGGAAATCCTCGGTATCCTATAATACCTAACTAGAGACAATAGTTATTCTATACATATAGAATGATCATCCCCTAGCTAGTGAAATTTTCTAAACTTTTACAAAAAATATAATAAAAGAGCTGTTTCGGAATCAGTACACATTGTAGTGACCCCAAAAAGTTAGACTTTTATTTCCGAGTAACCTAAACTGGTTGCTCGGAATTTTTTATGCTGCAGTAGTAGCTAAACGATAGTCAACTGGACTTAGCCAGTTCAATTTTTCCTTAATTCGTTTAGTATTGTAATACATAATATAGTTTTCAATCGCCATTTTTAACTCATCATAACTATGAAAGGTATTGTCATAATACATCTCTTGTTTTAAGATAGCAAAAAAGTTTTCCATTGGTGAATTGTCGAGACAATTACCTCTTCTAGACATACTTTGAAATATGTTATGCACTTTTAAATTATGTTGATACGCTTTCATTTGGTAACCCCAACCACGGTCAGAATGAAATGTCCGTCGATACTTAGCATCAGCAGTCTTTTCAATCGCCTGTTGTTGTGCTGAAAGTATAGACTCAGCCGATGGTGTAGGGACTTATACTAAAACTAATAATTTTCAAGATTATATAAATCCATAAATGGATCTAAGTATAGTTTTCCAACTTTCAAAGCACCGTTTGCATCTAGTTCATAATACTTAAATTCAGTTGTATCTGTAGTAATTTTTTGATGTGGTTGACTGCAATAGAATCTACGCTTAATGCGATTAGGTGCAATCCGTCCTTTAACGCCTTTTATATGAGTTATATTTTCGGCTCTTACGGGAGAATGCTATTACTTGCAGATTGAACTTTTGCATAATTCGTTGCAATCGTTTCTTATTAATAACAATACCTCGTGATCGCAACAAAGGTAACAATCTTCTATATCCATAGTTGGGATGGTCCTTACGAATATCTTCAATAGCTATTCGTATTTGTAGATCTGGATCTACTCGGTCAAAGCGCTGTTGCCAGTACATATATGTTGCTTTTTGGAAAAACGTAAGGCAGCAAGAATCTCAGTTAGTTTGAATTCTCTTCGGAGACTGCTAATGATTCTTGCTGTTCTTTCATTTTTCGAGCGTCCTCGAGGCGCAATCTCCTCAATTCTTTTAAATAGGCATTCTCTATTTGAGCGTAGCGTAATTGTTTTTCCAATTCTAAAATACGAGCTTGCTCTGGTGTTAATTCTTTTTTCTTCTTTTGGTTACGTGATTTAGTATGTGTGGTAATCTTTGCTTTTTCATCTGTTCGACTCATGGTAGGTATTCGTCCTTTCGGTCGCTCGACAAAAGCATTGGTCCCATATTTCATAAAATCCGATTTCCAGCGAGCTATTAATGAAGGATTATTCAGCCCATATTGTAATGCAATTTGCCGATACGATAATTCACTAGTTAAGTATGACTCTACCACAGCTAGCTTAAATTCTGAAGTATATCTTGTATTATTTCGCTTTCGACACAAACCATCTTTACCAAATTCTTTAAATGCACTAATCCAACGACGAACTTGCGATGTAGTCTTTACACCATATTTCTTAGTTAAATACTCATATCCACCTTCGCCGTTTAGATATGCGGTAACGACTTTTAATTTAAATATAAGGCTATATTTTGCCATAGAAAAACCGACCTCCTTAACGTTAAGATTTTTGGTCTAACATTAAGGGGTCGGTTCACATCTGAGTTCTGAGAACAGCTCTTTTTATTTGTTTATATAGTTTCTTTAATGCATTTGCACTATTTTCGTTGTATTACGGCGTTACTTTAGTTTTAACGCAACCCATAGGGCAGCGCCGATAAAGGTAAGGCTACATGCCCAGAAAAGGGTTGTGAAGCCAAATTGAGCGGCTACGATGGAACCACCAAAGGAGCCTAGAAAGTAACCCATAGACAAACAAGACTGATTGTACGAGAATACTTGTCCCGTATATTCCTTAGGTGTTTTTGATGCTAAATAGGTATTGAGCGCAGGTAACATACCACCTAGCCCAAACCTTGCAAGAAACGGATAAACCCAAGTACATACACAGAGTCCACATAGGCTTGCGGTATATTGAGTAGACCTACATAGATCATCGAGTAGATGAGCACCTTTCTAGGGCCTATACGGTCTACTAATTTCCCGAGTGGAGAGCTACTAAAGAATTGGGCGATACCCATGGCAGAGAACACAGCACCAGATATGAAGGCTATATTTTCCGTATTGCTTGGTAGCATTCCTTTAATGTAAACCGTCATAATGGGGGAGATGGCGGTAACCGAAATGGCATACAGGAAGGAGGTTGCAGATAAAGCGACTAAACTAGAAAACTCAGGTAAGTGAGTTTTTAGATTTCTAAAGGTTTGCTTCTCAACAAGTGGCTTTGGAACATAGTTTTCATGTACCAGCATTGCCGTCAAGCCAAAGGAGATAAGCATAAGGGCCCCGATGATAAAGAAGTCATTTCGAATACCTACTACATCACTGAGATACCCTCCTACAAGCGGACCGGCTAGTGAGCCTGCAAGGCTAAAGGATCCTATAATCCCTAGAGCCCAACCTGTATGGTTTTGCGGTGTTTCTGACGCGATAAGTGTTACCGATGCGGGGTAAAAACCGCTTACTAACCCTTGCAATGTACGAACGAGGAACACACCTTCTGGTGTAGTCTGAAAGCCCAATAATATACTACATATAGCCATACCAAGACTAGAGCGTATGAGGGTAATCTTACGTCCCTTACGGTCTGCTAATCGGCCCCAGAAGGGAGCTGCTAAGCAGACAATGAGGAAGGTGATGCCCATGGAGGCACCGGACCATTGTGCTATCGATCCTGTATCGCTTAAGCCCATTTCATGGAAGTATAGAGGAAGAATAGGGCTTACCTGACTAATCCCGAGGGACATGAAGAATATGCAGAATGCGCAAATGTACACCGTTCGTTTCCACGTTTCCAAAGTATCCCTCCTTTAGTCTTTCTTTTTAACTTCTTCCCAATCGCTTAAGTCCGGAAGTTTATTGCTTGTTATAGATTCTTGAATCCAGTAGTTAATAGAGGTTAAGTTGCTAGATTCTCGTTTAAAGCCATATACGATGTCATCTTCTACGTCGTCTTCTATAGTGATATAGAGAGAAATATGTAAGTTTTTACCTTTTCCGCGCTCGATGAAGTAGCTAATACCCGGATCGTCGAGGTTAGATGGGCGAACCGCAATGATATCGTACTTGCCATTGGCTACGCCTTCTAAGGCATCCTTAATCATTTGATTGGAAAGTTCATATTGATTGAGGTAGAAGATATCGTTGTCACAAGTTAATACATATTCTCTAGGAGGCGTAGTATTTTTGTACTGTTTCTCCCAACTTTCATCAATCACAGGTAATGTAGCATTATCATAGAAGTTTTTAATTAAAGCGAGACCTGCAGGAATGGACATTTCTTTAAAGTATCTTATTTCATATACCCTAGGATCCACGTTTTCATCTAGTTCGCTAGGCTCCTCAATGTAGCCGTATAGATAGATAGTACAAGTGTTCTTATCTTCATTGTGGAACATAACGATACTGTACACATCGTAAATGATGTTTTCTATGGATTGACGATTATCATAGATGATAAAACTGAGGTATTTTTGTGTATCCCATTCCCGTTGAATGAAATTCCAGTCGTATTTATTCGTGCGCCAACCAGTAGTAGAATCTTCGAAGATTTCTAATACATCGACAGAGTTTTGAGGCCATGCAGGTGGCATAGGATTACATGTTGTAGAAGATTGCGTTATCCCTTCTTTGTACTGATAATGTCCATCAACGAGTTCAAAGGCTTCTAATCGTTCAGATGCTTCGTCAGGAATTGCCAACGGCTCACCAGTACTAGCCAATTATCATTTCTTGTGTTGAGCCGATTGATGCTTTCACGAGCATGCTCGTAGAACGTAACGGCTTGGTCTAAATCAGGTTCTTTTGTAATGGCACCAATTTCGTAGCAATAGCCGGCGGCCAGTTGCCATAGATGGTCCGCATAGTCATAACTACCATATCTATCGAAACATTTGCTAGCCTTATTAACGCACTCTATGGCGGTTCTTATGGCAGGGGTATTACCTTTTTTGAAAGTAAATACATAAGCGAGATATGGCCAGATAGCATCGAGAGTGTAAATAGCTGGTTGTTGCAATAAGTGGGCGATGCGAGACCAGTCTTGGGACTGACCATCGATATTCAAGGTGCGAAGAATGATGGCTTGCATGGTAACATAAGCGTGGTCATTAAAGTCTAAATAATCTGGGCTTATAGCAGCACGCTCGTAATATCTGAGGGCCTTTTGAATATCCTGAGGGATTCTTTTGTTAGACTCACATGGTTTTGCATAGTACTCGGCAGCTTCACGCAAACACATGCCATTATTCAAGGCGGCACCGCGCTCAAAATATTCGAGCGCTCGTTCATGCTCCCCGCGAGACTTACAAATATCGCCTGCTAAATACATCATGAGTGGCAAACCTGCTGCAGCCCCTTCAAATGACTTGTTCTTCCATCTTACTATTATCTTGCTCTATATAGGTAATGCGCAAGTTGCGGTATGCAATAACAAGGCCTGCTTCGGCGGATTTACGCAACCATTGCTGAGCAATGGCAGTTATTTTATTTGCGAATCTACGTTGATCTGCTTGGGCAAACAAGCCTTTTAAGAAACGGATAAAGGTAGATGGTTCACCTTCATTAGCCACCTTTTGAGCCGATGGTAAGATGTGGTAATCCCCCCATTGGAATACATTGGCAATGGCGTAGGCGCAGTAAGAACAACCCTTTTGGGCGCCTTCATAGACGCGCTGGAATGCTTGGTCCTTTGTCATAGGCAACTCTTTTTCAATAGTTGGTGTAAGGGCACCTGAGGTACGCATAGCCTGTAAAATAGCGATGGCACTGCCTTTGCGAATGGCCGTATGTAAATAACTATACGCCTTTGTGTCATCTTCAGGAAAGCCTGCTTCAATCCAGGTGAACTGAGGGCCAGAATAGACGCGCGCCAAGATGGCATACGCATCGCCAATACCAGGAATCTTTTGGCCTTCCTCGTCAAGTTTCACAAGGGCGTCAAGCTCGGCCTTACCCTCCCAAGCGATATCTTTATTACATTGATGGAATATTTTATTGAAAGACTGCTGTATTTGATCAGTAAAGTAAAAACTCATGCTCTCTCCTCCGCATAATAATCAGTAGAAGCTGATAACATATGTAATTTCAGTATACTATTAGTGTTTAGAGGAAAACAATATAAATATTCTGAATTTGCTAAGGTGAATAGGGATACATTATTTAATCACAAGTAGCGATATTATATGGGTGATTAATCTAAGGATAAGGTGAAAGTTAAGATTGTCCTTGACTTTCATTCTATAGAAACATTATAATCAGATTATAATTTTATACTCGCCTAAAAGAAACCGATGAGGTGGAGATAAAAATAGGAAATGCACTCACAGAGAGCGGGATTAGCTGAGAACCCGTAGTACGCAGCTTATTAAATGGACCACCGAGGGCGCATGGAAAAGAATGAATTTCATTCCTAGTATGGTGCGACGTCACACGAGCGTTAGTCGTGAGGGATATGTTAGTATCCTGCGAAAGGGGAATGCGTTGCATTCAAACAAGGTGGTACCGCGATTTATAGCATAATACAAGTATTTTCTAATACTCTTGTAAAAATAGAACTATAGACTCGTCCTTGACGTTATGTTGTCATGGGCGAGTTTTTTTATTGGCAAACGCCAGATGGAGGTTCTCATGATTTTCCCTAGTCTTGACCGTGTGAAAGCTATCGCACCGGGCTACGATATCGTGCCTGTATATATGGAAATTTTATCCGACGTACGCACACCGATTAGTGTGTTGAAAGCATTAAAACAAGTGAGCAGTCATACGTACTTGCTTGAAAGTGCGGATAATAGTAATCATTGGGGCCGTTACTCCTTCTTGGGCTATGATCCTAAGATCGAGCTCTTCTGCAAAAACCATCAAATGACTATCAAAGACGGTACAACACGTACCTTTGAGTGTTCTGACCCAGCTGCAGAGATTCGCAATATTTTGAGCCAATACAAAAGCCCTCGTTTAGAAGAGTTACCAACCTTTACAGGCGGCTTTGTAGGTTACTTCGCATGTGAATATATCCGCTATATCGAGCCAACCCTTGATTTCCCAACACCAGATGATGACTCTGCGATGGTCAACGATGTAGACCTTATGCTTTTTGATAAGGTAATCGCCTTTGACCATTATAAAAATATAAAAATCTACTTGATTGCTAACATTAGCACAAATGATTTAGAACGCAACTACAACAAGGCTGAGCTTGAGTTGAAAGCATTAGCTGACCTCGTAGTAAACGGCAAAGAGGCGGACATTCCAAAAGGCATCCTTAAAACAGAGTTTACCTCTGAGTTTACAAAGGATGAGTTCGAAGCAGTTGTTAAAAAGACACAACACTACATCAAGGAAGGGGATATCTTCCAATGTGTTGTATCTAATCGCCGTGAAGCTGAGTTTGAAGGTAGCCTGTTAAATGCATACCGCGTATTGCGTACGTTGAACCCATCTCCATATATGTTCTACTTATCTGGTGGCGATGTAGAGCTTACAGGTGCCTCGCCAGAAACATTGGTAAAATTAACAGACGGCAAGATGTATACCTTCCCAATTGCAGGCACTATGCGCCGCGGTAAAAACGAAGCAGAGGACCTCGCTATTGAGGAAAAACTCATTAATGACGAAAAAGAGTTGGCTGAACATAACATGCTCGTTGACCTTGGCCGTAACGACTTAGGTAAAATTTCTAAATTCGGTTCCGTAAAAGTAGAGGCGTTACACATGTTGCAACGTTTCTCCCATGTTATTCACATTACATCTACTGTAAGTGGTGACATTCAAGACGGTAAAGATGCTCTCGATGCTATCGGTGCTACATTGCCAGCAGGTACTTTGTCCGGAGCCCCTAAAATTCGTGCCATCGAAATTTTACATGAACTAGAAAAAGCCCGCGCGGTGTATACGGCGGCGCTGTAGGTTACATCGATTTCTCCGGTAACATGGACGTATGTATCGGCATACGCATGGCCATGAATAAAGGTGGTAAGGTTTATGTTCGAGCTGGCGCTGGTATCGTTCGCGATAGTGTTCCTGCTAGTGAATATAACGAAACCTTGATGAAAGGCCAATCCATGATTTCCGCAATTACAGATGCACAGGAGGTAGAATAATGGTACTCCTTATAGATAATTACGATAGCTTCTCCTTTAATTTATACCAATTAGTAGGCTCTATCGATCCAGATATTAAAGTCATCCGCAGCGATGAATTAACAGTTGAAGAAATCCGCGCGTTGAAACCAGACTATGTGATACTTTCACCAGGCCCTGGCAGACCAGCTGATGCGGGCGTATACGAAGATCTATTGCGCGAATGCAAAGGCGAATTCCCAATCCTCGGCGTATGCCTCGGTCACCAAGCCATCGGCGAAGTATTCGGTGGCACCGTATCTTACGCAAAACAAGTTATGCACGGCAAACAAAGCGTAGCGAAACAAGTACACCCATCCAAAATCCTTAAAGGCGTACCAGAACAATTTGAAGTGGCACGCTACCACTCCTTGGCGATTGTAGACGAAACAATCCCAAGAGAACTCATCGTTACATCCGTTACAGACGACGGCGAAGTAATGAGCGTAGAACACAAAGACTACCCAATCTACGGCGTGCAATTCCATCCGGAATCCATCATGACGCCAAACGGGGAACAAATGATTCGCAATTTCCTAGAAAAATAAACTACAGCCTAATTTATGTATCGATGGGCTATTTATAAGTCCTAGAACGATAGATCGGAAATAAGGTCTCTCGGAACTCCAAGTGGCCAACACCCCACTACGTGGGCCCGCCAAGTCGTTCCTTAAGACCTTATTTCCTGCCAACTCAACCTTGGCAGTACCTATAATAGCCCCTCTACAATACATATATCGAACTGTAGCTATATTTCTAAAGAAATATGCGAATCATCATAAGGGAAAAGAACGGCTACGCCGTTCTATCTTCCCACCTCTTATAAAGAAATGACCTGTGCGTTACTGCACATAATGCGCAGGATCATTTAAGAGATATTGAATTGTTGTTCATTTTATTGTGCGTGTGACAGTGAGTAGGGCATATAAAAGATTAAGTGTTCTAGTGTTTATGTGAGTTCACGGGGTTCTAGGCCCGACTTTGGCCCTGCGAAGGCCGCAGGCCGTAGTCAGACCCGGCCAGTGGAGGGCATAGGTCCACGTGAATCACATGTAGTACTAAGGCAGGTATATGCCCTATTAACGTGGAACCAAAGAAAATGAACAACAAGTAAGGAGCTATAAAATGATTAAAGACGCATTATATGCAGTAACGCATGGTCAAGATTTATCCTACGACCTTGCTAAAGATACAATGAACAAGATTATGAGCGGTGATGTAGCCGAGGTACCTATGGCAGGTTTCTTGTGCGCCTTAGCGGCAAAGGGCCCTACTGTAGATGAGGTTACGGCTTTTGCTGAGGTTATGCGTGAGAAAGCAGGTTCTGTGCCTCATGAAGGTACTGTTGTGGAAATCGTAGGTACTGGCGGCGACGAAGCGAATACGTTTAACATTTCTACTACATCTGGTTTTATCATTTCCGCTGCAGGTATTCCTGTAGCAAAGCATGGTAACCGCAGTGTATCTAGTAAATGTGGTGCTGCTGATTTGATCGAAGCATTAGGCGCTAAATTAGAGCTTAATGGTGAACAAAATGAGGCAGTCCTCAACAAGCCAATATGTGCTTCATGTTTGCTCCTGTATACCACCAAGCTATGAAATATGCAGGCCCTGTACGTAAAGCGTTAGGCGTTCGTACTGTATTCAACATCCTTGGACCTTTGGCGAACCCAGCAGGTGCTACTGTAGAATTAATGGGTGTTTACGATAAATCTTTGGTAGAACCATTGGCTCGCGTATTGGCTAACCTTGGTGTGAAACGCGGTGCTGTGGTACACGGCTTTGATGGCCTTGATGAAATTACGGCTACCAACAAAACGTACGTATGCGAAATTAATAATGGTACTTTCACAAGCTACGAATTCGATCCTAAGGAATATGGTTTTGAATACGCAGATAAAACTGAGCTTGAAGGTGGTGACGCTGCGGTAAATGCTGAGATTACTCGCCGCGTTCTCGGTGGTGAACAAGGCGGTAAACGCACGGCGGTTCTTCTTAACGCAGGCATGGCCATTTATCTTGCAAAAGAGGGCCTTACATTGGCAGAGGGCATTGAAGAGGCGAAAAACATGATCGACTCTGGTAAGGCTCTTGCCACAATGGAACAGTTTGTGAAAGCAACCCAAGAGGTATAACCATTGATTTTAGATAAGATTATAGAGGCTACCAAAATTCGGGTAGCCCAAGAAAAACAGGTGGAAACGCCTGAGGCTGTAAAAGCAGCGGCGTTGGCGTTACCATCTGATACAGGATTTCCTTTTGAAGCAGCCCTTCGTCAGCAAGACTTTAACTTCATTTGTGAAGTAAAGAAGGCATCTCCATCAAAAGGCATCATAGCAGAGCACTTCCCCTATTTAGATATCGCCAAAGAATATGAAGTGGCTGGTGCTGCGGCTATCTCTGTACTGACAGAGCCAGACTTCTTTAAAGGTGATAAAAAATATTTACAAGAAATTGCAAGCACTGTCAAAATTCCTGTACTTCGTAAGGACTTCATCATCGATGAATACCAAATCTACCAAGCGAAGGTATGGGGCGCTAGTGCGATCCTCTTGATCTGTGCATGTTTAGATGTACCTACATTAACAAAATTCCGTGAGTTAGCCGATTCTCTTGGTTTATCCTCCTTAGTGGAGGCCCATGACGAGCACGAAGTACAGATGGCTATCGATTGTGGTGCCCGCATTATTGGCGTTAATAACCGCAATTTGAAAGACTTCACGGTTGATGTACAAAATAGTGTGCGCTTACGCAATCTCGTTCAAGACGATGTGATTTTCGTATCTGAAAGCGGTCTTGAAACGCCAGAGGATATCCAAGTGTTGCGGGATAACAATATCGGCGTAGCCTTGATGGGTGAAACCTTCATGCGTTCTCCTAACAAGGTTGAAAAATTAGCATATCTCTATGGTCCCACATACTACACGCCAAAGATTAAGATGTGTGGCATCTCTAAGGTGGAAACTATCCCTGCTATAGTCGATGCTAAGCCTGATTATATGGGCCTTGTATTTGCACCGAGCAAACGGCAAGTGACTGTAGAGCAAGCTAAGACACTAGTGGAAGAACTTCATAAACAATACGTAAAAATATATGGTGTAGTTGAAGTGCCAATGAATGCTGAAACAGCACAAGATAGTAAGGAATTTGTCCAAGAAAATCCTAATTTTGAGAATATTAAAACAGTAGGCGTATTCGTAAACGAAACGGTAGAAACCTACTTAAGATTGCTGAAGAAGTCAAACTTGATGTGATTCAACTTCATGGCGATGAAGATGAGTCTTTCATCCAAATATTAAAAGAACAGTCTAATGTAGAGGTTTGGAAAGCTGTTCAAGTCTGTAGTGCTGCAGATGCAGAAAAATGGATTGATAGCAGTGCTGATATGCTTTTATTTGATGCATACCACAAAGACGAACGGGGCGGCACAGGCGAAGTATTCGACTGGTCATCCTTAGATGAGTTTGAACGACCATTTATGCTCGCAGGTGGTATCGATAGTACCAATGTGGCCCGTGCCATCCGCACGGTTCGCCCTTATGGCCTCGATATTAGCAGCGGCATTGAAACAAATGGCGTGAAAGACGATGAAAAGATGAAAGCTTTCACCAACATCGTAAGAACAATAGCCCTGTCATAATATGGCACATTAGCAGGAATGATATATAGAAAGGTAAGTTATATGAGTGAACAAAGACATGGTTATTTTGGCTCTTTTGGTGGCCAATTTATGCCAGAAACATTGATGAATGCAGTCATCGAATTGGAAGAGGCGTACAACAAGTACAAAGATGATCCTGATTTCGTACGCGAACTTGAGGATTTACATAAAAAATATACAGGCCGTCCATCCCTTTTATACTATGCAGAACGCATGACCGAGGATCTTGGGGGCGCTAAAATCTATTTAAAACGGGAAGATTTGAACCACACTGGTTCCCACAAGTTGAATAATGTAATTGGTCAAATGTTATTGGCAAAACGGATGGGTAAAAAGCGCGTTATCGCTGAAACTGGTGCAGGCCAACACGGTGTTGCGACTGCGACTATTGCGGCATTGATGGGCATGGAGTGCGAGGTATACATGGGTGCAGAGGACTGTGAACGTCAAGCGCTCAACGTATATCGCATGCAATTGCTCGGTACAAAGGTACATGCTGTAACTAGCGGTACTAGCACGTTGAAAGATGCTGTATCTGAAGCAATGCGCGAATGGACAACCGCATGTCCGATACGCACTATGTATTGGGCTCCGTAATGGGTGCGCATCCATTCCCTATGATCGTTCGCGATTTCCAATCCATCATTAGCCGTGAAGCTCGTGAGCAAATTCTAGAAGCGGAAGGTAAATTGCCAGCAGCTGTTATGGCTTGCGTAGGCGGTGGCTCCAATGCGATGGGCATGTTCTATCACTTCATCGAGGACGAAGGTGTGCGCCTCATCGGTTGTGAAGCGGCAGGTCGCGGCATCGACACAGAGGAACACGCAGCGACAATTGCGAAGGGCTCTGTGGGTATCTTCCATGGTATGAAATCTTACTTCTGCCAGGACGAAGACGGCCAAATCGCTCCTGTATATTCTATCTCTGCAGGCCTTGATTACCCTGGTATCGGCCCTGAACATGCGTACTTGTACGCTAGCGGCCGTGCAGAATACGTGCCTGTAACGGACGACGAAGCAGTAGATGCTTTCGAATACTTGTCTCGCCTAGAAGGCATTATTCCAGCTATCGAGAGTGCTCACGCAGTGGCGCACGCTCGTAAAATCGCTCCTACTATGAGCAAGGACGATATCATTATTATTTGTTTATCTGGTCGTGGCGACAAAGACGTAGCGGCTATGGCGAAATACAGAGGGGTGGATCTTCATGAGTAAAATTAAAGACGCTTTCACAAAGGGCAAGGCATTCATCCCGTTTATCAGCGCTGGTGACCACGGCATCGAGACTACAGAACGTTATATTCGCGTTATGGTGAAAGCCGGTGCGGACATGGTAGAAATCGGCATTCCCTTCTCCGATCCAACGGCGGAAGGTCCAGTTATACAAGAAGCGAGTACACGCGCTCTTGCTACAGGCGTAAAAATCAACGATATCTTTGATATGGTGCGCCGTTTACGTACGGGCGATGATGCGGTGACGATTCCTCTCGTATTCATGACCTATTTGAACCCAATTTACGTATTTGGTCGTGAGAAATTCTTTACTCTCTGCGAAGAGGTGGGTATCTCTGGCGTTATCGTGCCAGATATGCCATTTGAAGAAAAAGGCGAACTAGCGAGCATTGCTAATAAACACGGCGTTGAAGTGGTATCCTTGATCGCTCCAACATCTGAAAACCGCATCGAAATGATTGCTAAAGAAGCAGAAGGCTTTATCTACTGCGTATCTTCCCTTGGCGTTACAGGTATGCGCAGCGAAATCAAGACGGATATTAAATCCATCGTTGAAACGGTTCGCAAATACACAGATATCCCTGTAGCAGTTGGTTTTGGTATTTCTACACCAGCTCAAGCAGAGGCTATGGCGCGCGTATCTGACGGTGCTATTGTAGGCTCTGCCATCGTTAAAATCGTTGCAGAACACGGCGAAAATGCAGACCAAGCATTATTTGATTACGTACAATCTATGAAACAAGCTGTCCAAAAGGCTGGCGCATAATAGGGTTACCTTATATAATAGAGGCAACAAGTAAAAATAGGACCTATCATCATGATAGGCCCTATTCTTATATGCAGAGTATTACGAAAATGTTTATAGTAGTGTTTTTGGAGGTCGTATGCAACGCTGTACACGTTGTGGTAAAGAAGGGCCAGATGAACAAGCCGTCTGTTTACGTTGTGGCGGGAATATGGGGCCCTTAGATGGTCCTATTTATACAAATGTGCACCGCCAAACAGGTGTAACCATTGTAGATTTTGAACGATATAACATGGGGTATAAGGATAACTTTATCAATACCTATCTCATACAGTGGACCGTTATCAGTGGTCGTTCTTCGCGGGGAAACTATTGGCGATTTATGCTTGTCATAGCACTTCTATGGGCGCTTATGTACATGGTATGTGCTCTTATCGGTTGGGCCAATGCAGATGATTCAGATCAATTTATTGCCTGGGTTTTCTTAGTTTTTATAATGCTTGTTTTTACAATCATTCCAGTTGTTAATATTACAATTCGTCGCCTCCACGATGTGAATCAATCGGGCTGGCTGGCACTGCTCATGTTAGTGCCTGTCATTGGTCCATTAGTTTTATTAAATTGGACGGTGAAAGCAGGGGACCCAGAGGAAAATCGCTTTGGGAAACCGCAGTATACTGAGCCCGTCGATGAAAACTTGAGTGCTCGACTAGATATTTCTACAAGTCCCACTCGTTCTACGGATCGTACGATGATAGCTGTACTCCTTGTGAGTATGGCCCTTGCTTGGTATGGCAATTATAATATTGCGGAAGGCGTATTTAATGTCATTCGAGGTGGAGAGTTTAAAGCTGCTGCTAGATACTCTAAGGCGATAAAGTCTGAAGAAAAGTCTTATGGCCTTGAGGCTCGAATCTCTGTGGAGCGTTTCTTTGAAGAGGTCGTTAATGAGCGTTTTAGAGATGCACATGCTCGTCTTGGTGGCGCCGAACGGGAGAAATATCCAACCAAAGAAAGCCTTGCGAAAGCCTATGAAGGTGTGCGCCGCGTAGACTACGATAAACTTGAAGTCATAGCTGACTCAAAGGATGAAGTGCAAATCGCCTTTGCGATTATAATGAGCGGCAAAAAAGATGGGGCACCATTTACTGAGCGTCGTAGTGGCACTATGATTTTGCGACCTAATAAATATACGCAATTCCAAATCGTAGAAATTAGGGAAAAATAATTATTATACTGATTAGTAGAGACTATACAGTTTATAACTCTTACTAGAATCTCTATGTGTTAAACTAGCAAATCTATATAAACGATTACAACAAAAGGACGTTATACGATGTATAACGTCCTTTTGTTAGTTAGTTTAGTTATGTCTTATATAATCAGCAGGAACTGATTATGAAAGGGGCTTAGTCATATAATTGTCTTCTCTATAATAAGTTGTACGAATTTTAGTTGTAAAAAATCTAATTAAAGTATAGAGAAATTTAATGAAGATAAAGATGAATGAAAATAAGTTGATACATCATAGTATAATAAGATTATCTATGTTTGTATATTATCTAAAATTATAGTAGGAGTTTTATGAAACAGAGAGTATATGAGATCCTCTATCGTGAACTAGTGGAAAACTACGCGAACAGTAAAGGTCGAACGAATACAGCCGATTTTTGGCTAACCATAAGTGCCATATCCTTTGCATATGGTTTAATTACATGCATTACGGGCCTTGCAAGCTATATACCGTATGGATATCTTTATGCTGTATCCTTGGGTGGAGGCATATTAATCACTTTGTCTATCTTGTTATGTTTGCCGACGATCATGCTCATGGCGAGACGATTGCGAGACTCTAATAATGATCCGATGTTGATTATTTTACTGTTAGTTCCTATTTTAGGATGGCTTGCTTTATTGTATCTATTGTGCAAACGGACATCGCCTATCCAAGAGCGACCACACATATATAACAACAATGCAAGCGTATATAACAATGAAGTAAGCGTATATAACAATGAGGGGAATGTATATGACAATGCTGCAAACACGTTACAAAAGCAATCTGTATCTGGCGTGTTTATTGTGGGTTTATTAGTATTAGGCTGGCTTGTTAATAGCGCGGGTAGTGCGATGATCAACCATAATTTGACGGTGGAAGAGACTGCCTATGGTAATTTAGAGCCTAGTGCGTTAACGAAAAAGGCTAATCGTTTGTTAGAAAGTGAAACGGCTACTACAGAGGCTCGTTCTGTGGTGAGTGCGTACTATGAAAATCTAGGTAAAGAGGATTATCACGCTGCCTATCGCCAGTTAAGTGTGCGTGAAATGGAGCGCTACGGTACGTTTGAGCTGTGGCAACAAGCGGTAGCGAAGGCACAACATCCTAAAGTAGAAATGATTCAGCTCGATTACGTGTCTCAAGATAAAGATGATGACTATACTTTCAACTATACTGGTTTTAAAGTGACCTTTGAAAAAGGGCAAGAGCCTGTTCTAGTTCGTTTGTATAACACAGGTAATGGCTGGGGCATTATTAGCATCGAAGACGTGGAGGAGGACTAGGTTATGGCAGCTATCAATACATATGATTTAAACTATACCGATGCCTTCAAGCTAGGTATCAAAAACTATGCTAACTTCAACGGTCGTGCTAGCCGTAGTGAATATTGGCGCTTTGTTGCAGGCGTTACAATGATTCAAGGGTCTTTAGGGATTTTGGCTATGATTTGTAATGCATTAGGGCCTTCTTAATTTTGAAAGCATAGTTGATAAGGTTGGTTTTTGTATATCCTTATTTTTACTGCTTCCCAATATAGCAGCTACGGCGCGACGCATGCATGATATTGGCCGCAGTGGCTGGACGCAGCTGATTTCCTTTATTCCCATTGTAGGTTTCTTTGTATTCTTAAATTATGAATTACGCCGCGGTGATCAAGGGGAAAATGCTTACGGTGAAAGAACAGGTTATATCCCAGTTACATCTGATATAAGTAAAGAAACAGGTCTTGAAGAAACGCCTTCTCGCCGTCAAGACTGGATTATGGGGATTACAATCTTCCTTATCCAATCCATTCAAATTGCAGATGTAGTAGGTGAACTATTATGGTTTGGTCTTAACGGGAACGGATACATGTAATAACTACCTGTATTTATTAACATACTCATTATTTTATTTTATAAAAGTTTAACAACTCTTTTATAGACAATATAACACTTTGTAGTAAAATGAAAGGTAAGATGAATTCAAATTTATAGATATTAAGCAATATATAATATCTAAATTACTATATGTGTTATGTACAACAGGACCTTATGAGCTTTACGTTTCCTGTCTGTCGATGGAAGGAGTTTATTATGAAATCTTGTCCATATTGTGGACATGAAGTATTGAGAAATGATCGTTATTGCCCAGACTGTGGGCATGTCCGCAAAGCCCCTATTTCGTTAGATAAATATAATCTAGGCATGATTGAAAACTTCAAACAATGTCTAGTATATAAATATGCTGACTTTGAAGGCAGAGCAAGTCGTAGTGAATATTGGAATTTCTTTTTAATGTATCAATTGCTCTTTGTAGCAATCTTGTTCACATGTGCCTTTTTGAGTTATATTAGCCCTCTCTCAAGTGCAGTAGGTGTAGGCTTCGGCTTAGTAATCCTAGTTCTACTGTCCGTAGTGATGGTTATCCCTGGCGTAGCCGTTGCAGTGCGTCGCTTGCACGATCAAGGTCGTTCTGGTGGCCTCGTATTTATCGGTTTTGTGCCTGTAATTGGGACACTTATCCTATTGGTTCTGATGGCTCTTCCTGGTGAAAGCCACTCAAACCGCTTTGGTTCTCCTACAGGACAAGTGATCTTAACAAAACAAATGGCTCACGAAATCGGGCTTATCGATGCAACACCAACTATGGGTCTCACAGCTGGACTACTATGTGCAATCTTTGTACTGTGGTTTTTGGTAGATAGATTACTTACGACAAGTATGATGTAAAATGGCAACTCTCCTTATAGCTTCGCTATAGGGAGCGTTTTTTATAGAATATAATTGTATAAATGGTTAATATAATGCATATGTTATTCTCAAAATATATAGAAATTGAAATTCAAAATGATAGATAAAAAAATGATATAATGATATTTGATTTTTATTTTTTTATTTTATTTGTTATTTTTGTAGGAGAGAATACAATGACAGATTTATCTATTAAAAACCTTTCGTATGTAGATAACTTCAAACATACGGTTATGGGCAATTTTGCTAATTTTAAAGGCCGTGCAAGCCGCAGTGAATACTGGCGTTTCTATGGTATCACAATTGTTATTGCTGGTATCATTAATGTATTGAGCGCACTTTTTATGAACACTGCATTATCAAGCGTTGTTGGTCTTATTTCCATGGCATACAACGTTGCAATTTTGTTACCTTCCATTGGTCTTGGCGTTCGTCGTTTACATGACGTTGGTAAAAGCGGTTGGATGCTTTTAATTAGCTTGGTTCCATTCGGTATTATCTATGTTATCTACTTGCTCGCTCAAAAAGGTGACGAAGGCGATAACCAATATGGTTCCCCAGTAAGCTATGAAACAATCACAGCTGAAGAAGCTGCTCGCACTGGCCTTAAAGAAACTCCATCTGAAGATATGGATCGCAAATTCATGTTCGCATGCATCGGTATCGTTATCTTAGAAGTAATCCTTATGGGCATCGTTGCATAAGCATAAACATATCTACAAAAAGCCTACGTATGTAGGCTTTTTCTTTTTAGTTAATTTAGATGTCTATTTATTGTCGCATATTGTTTTGACACTACTATTTTAATACAATAGTTTTACTAAAGATTAAACGTATATAGGAGATCGTGTATGAGTAGTATAAATTGGTGGCGTCGTTTAGGGCTAGTCGGTTGTGTGTTGGTAACATTAGGTTGTGTTAGTGGTTGTCAGTGGAATTTAGATAATCTAAAGCAATATAGTCAAGATTCATCAGCGAAAGACGTTAAAAAAGATGAGACGAAGAGGGTGTTTCGCTTCTATTTGGCTGCTACAAATGAGTTTAACTACAATGAGGTTAAATATGGGAGCCAATATGACCTAATCTGGCAACAGGCAGGTGCAAATGAACCACTAACAGGATTTAAGGTACAGGATTATGAGCGTCTTGAACAGGAATTAGTAGCTGCTAAGGAGGCAGGTCGTTCTTACGAGGATCTTGAAAGCACAACAGATGATCTATTGCCTATCTTACATGACATTGTAAGTGATATAAAGGCTTTAGATTCGTATTATAAAGCAAAGCAGTATGAAAAAGATAATTATGCATTTAGTCAAGCTACACTGGCTAAGCTTTCAGCGTTATTAGAGGTATTTGAACCAAAATATGAAGCGTTAAATGAGGCAGTTACGGCTGCTCATAAAAAAGCACGTAATAAAGATATTGAGTTGATGCGTTCGAATGGTCAAGTGAATGGCGCTCATATGGTGGAGATGATGGGGTACTATAGTGATATCGTTAGCCATATAATTGACCAAGGGCCTAATAGTGATGTGCAATGGGTGAAAGCCCAAAAAGGAAGCAGCAAATGCAATCGTACCTAAGTTCACATCTGTAGAGGTACAAAAATCGGATTGATCAAGCTAAGAATCTTGATGCGGCTATTGATGCATTTGTAGCAGAACAAAGTGCTGAGACACATCATGAGGTAATTTCACAATATAATGAGCTAGCTCGGACTCCGATGAATTTTTAAACTGCTAGATAAAAGTGCAAGATACCTATATACCTGAAGGTGTATAGTTTACTTATTGACAATTTCCCCATTTGAGCCCTATAATTATCTATTATATGAATATTGCGTTGAAAAAAAGACGGCACGTCTCAGACGGATTTAGTAGAGACCAAACTCATGGGCTGAAAGGTTTGGAAATCTAGAGATTTGCGGATCACTTTGGAGCAAGCGGCAACGCCGCCGGTGAACACCGTTATATGTTTAAGTGGCTTTCATAGTTATGTGATGAGTTGTGTCCTATAAGTTACCATCATGCAGGCGCATGGTGTGACGATTGCAGAATATGCGGTGGCGCTAGCTTTCACAGAAGGTCAGTAGGGTGGTACCACGGATATTACGTCCGTCCCTTCGGGGGCGGGCGATTTTTTTTTATGTAAAAGGAGCACATCATGGATTACGGTAAGACGTTACATTTGCCTGAAACAGAATTCCCAATGCGCGGCAATTTGCCTAAGCGCGAACCAGAAATCTTAAAATTCTGGGAAGACAACAAAATTTACGAAAAACGTTTGGAATTGCGTAAAGACGCAAAACCTTTCATCTTGCATGATGGCCCTCCGTACGCAAATGGTAAATTGCACATCGGTCATGCCCTCAACAAAACGTTGAAGGACATTATCATGAAATACAAAACAATGACTGGTCATTATACTCGCTACATTCCTGGTTGGGATACGCACGGTTTGCCAATCGAGCATGCAGTTATTAAAAATACTGGTCTTAATCGTCATGAAATGGCGCCTCTTGATTTGCGCAACAAATGTAAGGAATATGCATTAGAATGCGTAGAAAACCAAAAACAAGACTTCATTCGCTTTGGTGTATTAGGCGAATGGGAGCGCCCTTATTTGACATTGCGCCCTGAGTTCGAAGTAAAACAACTTGGTATCTTCGGCGAAATGGCAAAACGCGGTCATATCTATAAAGGTCTTAAAACTGTATACTGGTGTACGCACTGCGAAACTGCATTGGCAGAGGCAGAAATCGAATACGCTGAGAAAAAATCTTTCTCCATCTACGTAAAATTCCCTTACGTATCCGAGAAAAGGTAACATTGCCAGCTGGCGTAGATCCAAAACAAGCATTTGCTGTTATCTGGACAACTACTCCTTGGACAATGCCTGCCAACGTAGCAATCTCCGTTAACCCTGAGCTTGAATATGGCTGGGTAAAAGTAGGCGAAGAATACTACTTGATGGCGACTGAACTTGTTGAAGCAGCTATGAAAGATATCGGTATTGAAGAATACGAAATCGTAAATCGTTTCTCCGGTGCTGACTTAGAATTGGCAGATTTCAAACATCCATTCGTAGAACGTAATTCCACAGTATTACTTGGCGATCACGTAACACTTGATGCTGGTACTGGTTGCGTTCATACAGCGCCTGCACATGGTGAAGACGACTTTAACATCGTTCAACGTTACAATAAAGAAGGCAAAGCTGAGCTTCCTATCGTATCCCTTGTTAACGAAACTGGTAACTATACTAAACAAGTAGACGACAATCGTTATGGCGATACTGAATTCCCATTGGCTGGCGTAGAAATCCACGATGCAGAGGTTCCTGTAATTAAAATCTTGGCGCACAATAATGCATTGCTTAGCAAATCTAGCTTGCGCCACCAATACGCGCACTGCTGGCGTTGTAAAAATCCTGTTATCTACCGCGCTACAGAACAATGGTTCTCCTCTGTAGATGGGTACCGTCAACAAGCACTTGATGCTATCGATAACCAAGTACAATGGATCCCTAAATGGGGCCATGACCGCATCTTTAACATGGTTCGCGACCGCGGTGACTGGGTAATTTCCCGTCAACGTATTTGGGGCGTGCCAATTCCTATTTACTATTGTGAAAGCTGTGGCGAGCACATCATCAATGACGACACTATGTCTGCATTACTTGAAAAAGTAGCTGTAGAAGGTTCCGATGCATGGTGGGCACACAGTGCTAAAGAATTGTTACCAGAAGGCTTCAAATGTCCTCATTGCGGTCATGATGAATTCAAAAAAGAAACAGATATCATGGACGTATGGTTTGACTCTGGTTCCTCTTGTCTGGCGTACTTGAAGTTAATGGCTTAGATGTACCATGTGCTATGTACCTTGAAGGTTCTGACCAACATCGTGGCTGGTTCAACTCTTCCTTGTTAACTGCAGTGGCAACAACAGGTAAAGCACCTTACAACTCCGTATTGACACACGGCTTCGTTGTGGACGGTGAAGGTCGCAAAATGTCTAAATCTGTAGGTAATACAGTAGCACCTAGCGACATCATCGACGTATACGGCGCTGACGTTATGCGTTTGTGGGTATCCTCTGCGGATTACCAAGCAGACGTACGTTTGTCTAAAGACATCGTAAAACAATTATCCGAAGTCTACCGTAAGATCCGTAATACATTCCGCTTCTTGCTTGGTAACTTGGATGACTTCAATCCAAATACTGATAAAGTGGCTTACGCAGATATGTCTGAATTCGATAAATGGGCATTGTTGCGCTTAGAAGAAGTACGTCAAAAAGTTTCTGATGCATACGAAAACTATGAATTCCACATGTTATACCATGCAATTCATAACTTCTGTACAGTAGACTTGAGCTCCATCTACCTTGATGTAATGAAAGATACTATGTATGCTGAAAGCAAAAATAACGTAGCTCGTCGTTCTGCTCAAACAGCAATGTACGAAATCTTAAAAACATTGGTAGCAATGGTATCTCCAGTACTTTCCTTCACAGCAGAAGAAGTTTGGAAATACATGCCTAAAGAAGAAGCCATGCCTGAATCCGTTATGCTTCAAGATTGGCCACAAGGTCATCCTGAACACTTCAACCAAGAATTGGCTGATAAATGGAACCAATTGTTAGACTTGCGTACATCTGTACAAAAAGCATTGGAACTTGCTCGTCAAAACAAAACAATCGGTCACCCATTGGATGCATCTGTTACAGTATACGCTGAAGGTGCTGCATTTGACGCATTGAATGCCCTTGGTGAGGAAGGCTTGGCTAAACTTGTTATCGTATCCGAAGCTCACATCGTAAACGGCGCTGCACCAGCAGAAGCTGTTAAAGACGAAGAAACAGGCGTGGCTACAGTCGTTGCTGCATCTGGTCTTGAAAAATGTGAACGCTGCTGGATCCACCGCGATACAGTAGGTCAAGATAGCGAACATCCTACACTTTGCGATCGCTGCGCAGACGTTGTAAAAACTCTATAATTATAGATAAAATAGAAAACCCTTCTCTAACACATTTAGTATGTGCACCAGAGAAGGGTTTTTATATATGATTGTTTTCTTAGATGTATTATGGCTAGATGTAAGCTTCCTATGTACATTTCTTTACAAAATATTAAAAAATTTTATAGAAATTTATGAATTCATTGTATGCTATCATTCTCATGTAACTATTCGTATCAATTAAGACTTCGTTATTTTGTTCATGAAATATTAATGTGTAATTTTTTACGCATTTCATGTTAAAGCTAATTTCCCGGTTTAAGATGTTTATAGTTAGTTTAGTTCTTGTTCTTATATGAGAAGGAGGAAGAGAAATGGTTGCAGCAATCGTTAAAGCAATCTTGGCAGCGCTTACTGGTTTAGCTAACGCTTTATTGCCTTTATTCAAATAACAATTTCATTCCCCAGAAAAAAGACCACCCTGCTTGCGGTGGTCTTTTTCTTTTGCCTGAAAATAGAAGTCAATTTGTAACATAATGATTTAGAGAATCTTTAACTATCGTTTAACTATAGGGCTTTATATTGACTATGGAAAATAGCGTACCTATAATAAAGATGAATAAACCATGAAATGAACGTAAAGGGCGTACAGTGTTGTGTGGTTTTATTTCTTAGGCAAAACGAGGGGAGCGTACAAGACATGAGAAGAAATCTGATTATTAAGGCTTTTGTTTTAGGTGCTGTAGGTTGTGCTTTTACTATTACAGGAATAGCAGCTAATGGGCATGGACAAGGTATTGCAGATTCTACTACAAAAGTGAATGAGGCTAAACATGAAGCTGTTCGTTCTAGCTGGATGGACCGTACAGATGTGGTTGTTGGGGTTGGTATGAAAGACTCGAAAGAGACGCATACCCAGCATCATGCTGTTGGTTCACCACCGAGAACTGATCTACATACTGTAACTTCGAAAAATTCAAAATCTACTGAAATCAATAAATTGTATATTGAGACCTTGCAACCTATAACCCATTATGATGAAAACGCTAAAAGCGTTGTCTTTGTACAAGGTCGTATTGGGCGCAGTGGAGAAAAAATTTCATCTTATAAATTAGAAGGTTATTTGGAGCCAGCCAGACCTGCAGGGACGTTTATAAGTCATGATAAACAAACAGATACGAAAGAATCATTAGGAATGAATGCTAATATTGGCATTGGCTATCGTCGTCTTAGCAAAGGTGAACATGCTTATGTTGGTGTTAATGCGTTCTATGACCATGTGTTTAAAGGTGGCTATAAGCGTGTTAGTGGTGGTGTAGAATATGTGGCAGGTCTTAATGAATTTCATGCTAATCTGTACCGAAATCTAGGGACTGATGATAGAAAATATATAGGTCTCCATGGGCGTAGTGTTGTATTGGGTGATCCTGCAGGATTGTATCCATATGGTATGGATCCTGATCAAAGTCTTTATAATTATGGTATAGCTGCTTATGAAAATCATTGGATGCTATCAGAAAAGGTTGCTGCCAGTGGATTTGATGTAGGATACTCACGAACTTTCAAAAATGCTCGCTGGGCTCGTGTTCATGCGGACTATTATAATTGGCGTGGTAGAGAGGCTGTAAGAGTAGGCTATGGAAGATTAAATAAACGGGATGCCATAAAAGGTTTTAATGTGGGGGCAGAATTCCATATCACACCACATCTTACTCTTGATGCGGGTTACCAAACGGCATCTCATCATTTGAGTGGTCCTTATGCGACCTTGAAATATACCATCGGCACATCCAAGTTTGCTTGGCGTGGTGGTAAACATAGTGAAGGCGTGATTACAACGGCTCGTTCCAAGATGCTTGATAAGGTACATCGTAGCGACATGGTTGTACAAGAAACTGTGGAAAATATTTATGAGCAACAGTTTGTCGATGTTGGTTTATAGGCATTTTGCGTATTTTACCCTCATGATCATTTATAATAGTTTAGCCTATTCGTAGGTTATAAAAAGGAGCTAGTACTTTATGTACTAACTCCTTTTTGTTCTTGGGTTCTATTGTAATGCCTTTGGTACGCTGAGTTTTTTCCAGTTATCTAATTCAGGGATTTCCAAGGTATTAATCGTTTTTTGAATCCAATAGTTCAAGGATACTTCGTTGCCTACGTATTGTTCAAATAAATAGGTGTTGCCTGGAGTATCTTCTTGATTTCCATCCTCATCGATGGTGTGGCGTACAGATTCTTTCAGATAGAGCTGCACTCTAAATGGATTTGCTTGATTGCCTTTAAAAATGAAATAGGATGGACCTACAAAGTCATGAGTACGAATATTAATTTGTTCGTACTTTTTCTCTTTTAGGCCTGCAACGCAGTTTGAATCATGGCGTTCGCATCGTCGTATTCTTCGAGCAAGAAAGCTTGTTGATCTACATCGAGCACGTAGTGCCACGTCGGTTTTTCTTCGCTTTTTTCGATGGACCAGTTGTCTACTAGATTAGGTAAGGCATGATTATCGTAGAGGTCTTTCAATAGATTGCGTGTAGCATCCTTATTCATTAGCGTACGATAGATAATTTCTTGCCCTTCCGTAGGGTCGTAGCCGTGTAATCGCACTTGATACATATCTCGAGGCATACCCGAAACATCTAACTTAAAAATATTGCGCAATTTATCTGGAACAGATAGGAAATGATTGTAAAAGCTTAGCTTTATTTCATCTTGGGTTGTTAAGGCTTTTTCTCGATGGTTTGCCAATCATATAAGGTAGTATCCCACAGGAAGTCATCCATAGTTACAGATAGGCGCGCTGCATTTTGAGGCCACGTAGTAGGGGCAGGGCGCACAGTCGTAGTAGACTCTGCAATGCCTTCCTTATACTGCCAATGACCATCAATTTCTTCAAATGCTTCTAATCGCTCTGCTGCTTCGTCATCGATAGGAACATCTTTTAACTCTTCATCTAAGTTTGCCTTATGAGATAAGATGTATTGATGCGATTGTTCGTAATAGGATACAGCTAAATCTAAATCTGGTTTGCCTGTTACATAGCCTTTTTCATAAGCATAGCCGAGAGCAACTCGTGTTAAGGCGCGCGTAATATCGTAGAAGAGAACCCGGTTTTCCTCTTCGAAGGCCCGTTGCTCTTCATCTAAGACGCGCAGTAAGGATTGAACGGCAAAGCGCACATTTTTCGTGACCCCTAAACCGTGGATGCGCATATAACCAATGTATGGCAAGGCGAACATAAAGCGTTCCTTAGTAGCCGCCATGTGCGTTAAGTCTGCAATGAGGCCCCAATCTAGAGGGAGGTGGCCGATGTGAAAGATATAACCAAAGGCCGCTTGTAATGCGGTATATCCAGCGTCGCTAAAGTTCTTAGTAGCTGCACGGCGATAGAGTCCGATAGCCTTAACTGGATCGTAAGGAATGGTGCTACGCAACTCTTTGGCATCGTAGAAATGATAGTAGTAGTCCGCTAATTCGGCGATGCTTTCAGATTGACCTAAGGCGGCTGCCTTAGTAAACCAAGTGAAAGCATCTTCAAAGTTGCCGTTTTCGTGACAGTCGAGGCCTGTATAGAGCATCATGGCTGGATTGCCAAGGTTTGCTGCCGTTCTAGCTACGCGGCGGGCGTTCTCAAAGTCGCCTTCGTCGATATAGATATTGCGCAAATTTCCTTGGAACATGGCAAGCCCATTATAGAGCGCTTTATTAAGCCATCTTTTTGCCAAATTCGATGCGTTTTCTTGCAGCTTCACGTCTGGTACTGTCCCTTGTAAGGCTGCAATACGATCGTGTATGGAGCCGCCTTGTAGGCTGCGTTGGATGCGTTTTGTCAAACTTAGAGGGGGTGGTGTAATCATATCCTTTGCTGATTCAATGCGATTGTCGTCGCGCCAGAAAAAGACATTACCAATTACATACTGGCAATAGGCGTCGTCTTGCTCTGCATACTCTTGGACAATGCGGAATGCATCGTCAAAGGAGATTTGCATATCCTTTTCCACAGTAGGCGTAATAGAGCCTTTTATGCGGAGCGCTTGTAAGGTGCCAATAGGACTACAACGGCGAATACTATCGTGTAAGCATTGATAGGTACGCATATTGTCTTCAGGAAAATTGGACTCCTCCCAAGTAAAGCGGGGACCTGCATAAACGCGTGCTAAAAGGGCGTATGCGTCACCTAGCTCGCGTGCTTCTGGATCATTAGCAATCTTAAGAGCATCCTCTTTGCTATTAATGTCGCTTTCAAGAAGCGTAGATATATCATTTCGCAAGGCGCGATGATCAGTTGATACGGCATCTTGCTGATTGTTGACGATAAGTTCAAGCTGACGCAAACCCTCTTGAGCCGCTTTTTGATTATAGGATCTAAAAATCATGTGGAAGACCTTTTGTAGGCGTTCCGTAAAGTACTGTGCCATTAGGCCTCCTTGTTATACTATAGAATATATATTTATTATATAACGAACGCTTGGTGCGGTGAAAGAGAAAATAACTTAAACAAAAAATCCCCTCTGCATAGATTTTGATTTACGTTGCTGTGAAATCTGAAATCTTTCAGAGGGGATATAGTTATCCTAGTTTCTTAGAATACCTATTATTTTTTGATGTAATCGCCGAACCATTTGTCGTAGATTTTTTGGTAAGTACCGTCTTCTTTAAGTTCTTTAAGCGCTTTGTTAACAGCTTCTTGTAAAGCTTTGTTGCCTTTTTTCACGCCAAGAACTGTGCCTGGGGATTTAGTAGGTTCGCCTACGAGTTTAAGGTCTTGATCAGCGCCTTGTTTGAGGTAGTACATAGCTACTGCGTTGTCGATGATAGCGCCATCGATTGTGCCAGCTTTCAATTCCATGAAGATATTAGCGTTGGAATCGATTTGTTTTACTGTTGTGCCAGGGATTTTTTGAGCCATTTCAACAGGGATTGTGCCGATTTGCGCACCTACAGTTTTGCCTGCCAATTCATCCATGTTGTGGATTGTAGTATTGTCCTTACGAACAACAGTGATGAAGCCGCCTTGATCGAAGTATACATCAGAGAAGTCCAATACTTTTTCACGTTCAGGAGTCGCATTGATACCTGCAGCAATCATGTCGATATCGCCAGATTGAACAGCTGGAATCAAAGCGTCGAAGCCCATGGATTTGAATTCCATTTTTAAACCGATTTTTTTGGAAATTGCTTCGGACAAATCAACGTCAAAACCAACGTATTTGTCGCCTTCAGTGAATTCGAATGGTGGGAATGTAGTTTCAGAACCTACACGCAATACACCTTCTTGTTGAGTCATTTTAGGTTTGTCGTTGCCACAACCAGCCAATAAACCCAATGCTGCTACCGCTACGAGGGCGATGGCTGTCAATTTTTTGAACTTAAACATAGTATCCTCCTCAAACATCCATATACATGTTTTATACATTTCTGTTTATATTGTACGGAATTTTACACCAATAGGCAATAACATTGTATAATTAAGAATACATGACTTTCATATTTTAGGATGCTTTCTACTTAATCTTGTGATTTACGAGGTAGAATACCCTTAATGATTATGTTAATTTAAGAATATCCTAGATTGTTATATTAATTTATATATATTAATTTATCACTGGAGGCTATATGTCCCTTACACATATCTTTTCAGATCTTTGTAAAAGCTTCGCCCCTGATGCTTTTGCGGTGAATTATACATTAGCTAAGAACCCTGAGATTTCTAGTCAAGAATTTGAGTCTGTCAAAACTATTGGTGCGACCCTCGAAAAACATGGCATGGATGTAACTTATGAATTCTGTAACTTACCAACCGCCTTCAAGGCCTCTGTTGTAAAAGTAGACAACCCTCAAGGTCGTTTGGCAATTTTATGTGAATACGATGCATTGCCTGAAGTAGGTCATGCGTGCGGCCACTGCGCGAGTGGTGCCATGAGCATACTGGCGGCATTAACATTCCGTAAAATGCAGCAAGACGGCGTAGCTTTCAATATGGATATCGATATCATCGGAACCCCAGACGAAGAAGCGATGGGATGCAAGGTAGATATGTGCAATGCCGGCGTATTTAAAGACTATGATTTTGCTATTATGGTTCACCTTGATGGAGAGGAAACGCGTCCTAATTCACAATTCTTGGCCCTCGATTGTTTCCGCGCCAAATTCCACGGTAAACCGGCCCATGCAGCAGGCGAGCCTTGGAATGGGGTCAATGCGGTGAACGGCGTACAACTTGCTATTCATGCTATGGATATGATGCGCCAACAAGTACGCCCTGAAACGCGCATCGGTACATGGATCATCGCTGGCGGTACTGCGTCCAATGTCATTCCCCCTTATGGTGAATTAGAAGTCACTGTGCGCCATACAGAACGTGACTATTTGAACGGTTTATCTGAGCAGATTAAAAAAATCTTTGAAGGTGCTGCCCTTTGTACGGGTACAACAGTAGATGTTGAGTTTTATGGTAACCCTTATGATGATATGAATCAAAACTATTGCGGTACAGCGCTCATTGAAGAAGTAATGGCTGACATGGGCCTCGATTTTGAACCTGGTGCAGCAGCCCTCGGTGGTAGCTCCGATATTGGTAATGTCAGCTATCAATGTGCGGCGTTTCACCCTAAATTAAGACTAGCTGGGGACGATAAAGTGTGCCACTCTAAAGAATTTGCCGCTGCCATGCTGGAACTTTCTATTGAACAAACCATCATCGATGGTGCTAATGTTATTGGTGGCGCTTTACTACGACTCGTAGAAAAACCAACAACCTTAGAAGAAATCGTTGCTGAATTTAATAGTACTAAATAAAAGGAGGCTTTATGTCCTCAACTGAAACATTACAAATTAAAAATTATATAGGACTTACAGGGGATAAGCCTATTAAATTTATAGCCTCCGACGTCGATGGTACTTTGGTTAATGATGCAAAGGCCATTCCTGAGGATGCTATCGAAGCGATTCGAGCGGCTCGTGAAAGTGGCATTCGCGTGGCTATCGCTTCTGGTCGTGCTTGGAACGAGATGAATGATGTCATTGAAAAGTTGCCTTGCTTGCGCTATTTCATGTGCACCAATGGCGCCTATGTGATGGACAAGGACGAAAATCGCAGTCTATTCCACGTTAACTTTGATAAGGAACAAGCATTATACTTGTTGCGTAAACTCTTAACCTACGGTGTCTATGTAGAGGCCTATGTGAAAGACCAAATCTTTGGTATGTATCCACCGTCCAGATGCATTACGCCTGAACGATTAAACGCATGTGCTAGTGAAAATGCGGAGCATCTACCTGGTGAAACCCATGATCGCTATGCTCTTGCTGAAAGTGATGAAGCGGCAAAAGCGACTATGTCCGAATGTGAAGTAGAACAGTCTAATTTCTTCTTTAGACCTAATATTCGTCCCTTTATCTTAGCAACGCGTACTATGGTATGTGACCTACTAGCTTATATGGAATCTTTGGACGAAGGTCCTGAGAAAATTCAAATATTCTACGGCGACGAGCCGATGCGTCAACGGATCTTACAAGACTTGCGCGATGAATACCAAGGTCTATCTCACGATGGTACAGGCCGTGAAAGATTTTACGATGTACTGCTCTCCAGTGAAGGCAATTTAGAATTCGTATTGCCTCATACTACAAAGGGAACAGCCGTAGAAGCCTTGGCCAAACACTGGGGCTTTAGCCCAGACGAAGTAATAACACTAGGGGACAGCGAAAACGATCTGTCTATGCTGCGCTTTGCAGGCGCTGGTGTAGCTATGGGTAATTCCAAGCCAAATATTAAAGAAGCAGCACGGTACGAGACGACAGACAATAACCACCACGGCGTGGCAAAAGCAATCTACTCTGCCATAGCACATAACAATGAGCTAAATAAAACTAAATAACTTTAATTTCGTTTCGATTACATTAGAGTAGATGAGATTAGATATGTCCATATTTGAGATATTACCAGTTAAAAATAAATACTTTTAACTGGTAGTATCTAGAAAAAACATATATATCATTTACGTAGCAAGTTGATGTAGCAAGTTTACTTAGCAATGTTAGACATAGGAGGTGATGTATAATGGGGAATTTAAAGTTTACTATCGATGATACTTGCGTTAAGTGTGGTGCTTGTGCTGAGGATTGTCCTGTTCAATGCATCACTGAAGGTGTGACTCGCTTTAATATCGGTACAGGCTGTATCGGCTGTGGCGATTGTTATTCAATCTGTCCCGTTGGGGCCGTGAAGATGCATAAACGGGAGATTTCAAAGAGTAATATTCAGAAAATGGGAGACTCGAAAGTGTAATAGTCAGAAAACGGTAGACTTCAAAGAGTAATAGTCAGAGCTTGGAATGTTGAAAGTCCGAACCTTAAGAATGTTGGAAATTTGAACGTTAAGAATGTTAAAAATCCGAACATTAAAAACTTATTTATAATTTTCATACGGAATATATGGAGTCTGAATACTTCGTATGGTATAATAAACTGTAATGAAAAATTAGCGTTTAACTCGAAAAAACGCGCTCCCCAGTACAGAAATGGATGGGCATAAATAATAGTGAATATACTTTCACAAAGATGCATATGGAGGAAGGCATGGAAAACAAGGAATTTATAATTGTTGTTGACTTTGGTGGTCAATATAATCAATTGATCGCGCGCCGTGTTCGTGAAAATCACGTATACTGCGAAGTATATCCATACAACAAAGCGCTGGAAAAAATTAAAGAATTAAAGCCGCAAGGTATTATCTTCACAGGCGGTCCTAACAGCGTGTATGAAGAAAACTCTCCAAAAATCGAAAAAGAGATTTTTGAACTTGGTATTCCTGTTCTTGGCATGTGCTATGGTATGCAAATTATGGCGCATACGTTGGGCGGCGAAGTTAAATCTGCCGATAACCGTGAGTTCGGTAAAACACCTACTAAAGTAGACAATACATCCCCATTATTCAAAGGTTTGGACGAAGACCAAGTTGTTTGGATGTCCCATGTTGACTACGTAGCAAAAGTTCCTGAAGGTTTTGAAATCGTTGCGCATACAAAAGACTGCCCTGCAGCAGCTATGCAAAACAAAGAGCGTAAATTATATGCTATGCAATACCATGCAGAAGTATTGCACACTGAACATGGTAAAGAAATGCTTCACAACTTCTTGTACGAAGTATGTGGTTTCGCAGGCACATGGACAATGGCGAACTATGCAAAAACTGCTATTGAAGAAATCCGTAACACTGTAGGCGATGGCAAAGTATTGTTAGCATTGTCTGGCGGTGTAGACAGCTCTGTTGCGGCAGCTCTTATTTCTAAAGCTGTAGGCGACCAATTGACTTGTATCTTCGTTGATCATGGCTTGATGCGTAAAAACGAAGGCGACGAAGTGGAAGCAGCTTTTAAAGATTCCGGCATGCATTTTATCCGCGTCGATGCAGAAAAACGTTTCTTAGATAAATTGGCTGGTCTTGAAGATCCAGAAGCTAAACGTAAAGCTATCGGCGAAGAATTCATCCGTGTATTCGAAGACGAAGGTCGTAAAATCGGTTCCGTTGACTACTTAGCGCAAGGTACAATCTACCCTGACGTTATTGAGTCCGGTACTGGTGAAGCAGAAGTTATCAAATCTCACCACAATGTAGGCGGCTTGCCTGCAGTTGTAGACTTCAAAGGCCTTATCGAACCATTGCGCAACCTCTTCAAAGACGAAGTGCGTGAACTTGGTTCTGAATTAGGTTTGGCTGACTACCTCGTATGGCGTCAACCATTCCCAGGTCCTGGTCTTGCTATTCGCGTAATGGGCGAAATCACGAAAGAAAAACTCGACATCTTGCGTGATGCGGACTATATCTTCCGTGACGAAATTGCAAAAGCTGGTCTTGATCGCGACATCAACCAATACTTTGCAGTATTAACATCTACACGTACCGTAGGCGTTATGGGTGACTTCCGTACATACGATTACACATTGGCATTGCGTGGCGTAACAACAACAGACTTCATGACTGCTGACTGGGCGCGCATCCCTTACGACGTATTGGACACAATCTCCCGTCGTATCGTAAACGAAGTACAACACATCAACCGTATCGTGTACGATATTACATCTAAACCACCTGCTACAATTGA